>CEUZ01514255.1_pt1 | contig 70016 bp, 90 predicted proteins | sample 361511 | NCBI WGS metagenome assembly CEUZ01 (sample SAMEA2622822, study PRJEB7988) | marine metagenome | biome: marine biome (ENVO:00000447); feature: surface water layer (ENVO:00002042); material: "saline water (ENVO:00002010), including plankton (ENVO:xxxxxxxx)" | depth 5 m
GCCGTGTGGGGGTGGTGAAGTCCTTTAGTTTTAGCCATTTGCAGTTTTTGATTATATTCGTCGGCCGTTCCCAGGTACGAATACCCAGCGAATAGCAAAAAATTTTTTCAATGTTAATCATTAACATTGAAAAAATTTTTCGTAGATCGGTTTTTAATGATTGCATATGTCTTTTCATCCCTTTTCTTTTCCGGCGTTACAAACAAGAACCTAAGCCCTTTGAAGAGTAATTTTCCAATCGCTACAACAGCTATCTGTAGTCCACTTTGATTTTTCATTACTTCGTACCAATATTTGGTTCAGCTACACTTTGAACAGAAACTTCACACCCTCTAATAAGCATTGTCTCATTCCCAAAAGTTCTTACTTGAGGCTCAAGCTTATGAGTTTCCAACGTAGGCTGTGGGAATAGAGCTTTTAAATCAGATGGTAAATTTGCCGTCTTCTGGATGTATGTATTGGTCTTTTTAAACTCCAGGTTTAACTCAAGTTTCTTATTACCAAGCTCATAGTCAAAATCTGGTTGAGAAGACTTCTGTATCTCGTCCCTCATTTCGTCCTCTCTCTTCCTTGGAATGGGGTTTTTAGATGGATCTTCTTTGTGAAATAAATAAGACACTCCTGCACCGACTGCGGCCCCTATTAAAGCAGAGCCTACAGCGTGTTGAGCTTCGTATTTAACCCCATCAGGTTTAACGGCATAGTCAACAGCAATTCCTGCTCCGGCACCCAAAGCGGCTCCTCTATACATAGCCTTGTAAACACTGTGAGAGCTACAACCTTGTAGAAGGATAAATACTGAAGAAACGAGTAAAATAGACTTAATACTTTTCATTAAATATCTCCTTAATTTAATTCCACTTCATCTGAAAAACTCAAAAGAAGTCTCTTTCCTGATCTAACTGTTAATATTCTTTGTGCCCTCTCTGCTTCTCTCTCAATACTTTCTGAAATACCGTTACTAACTCCCTCGGCCATACTCATGGTAATGTTGTGGCCATTACGCCTAACAACTTCTCCATTGTTTCCGTCATAGCGTTGCTTATTTGCATCAAATGTTGCACTAAGACCGGTGGCTATCGCTTTCTTAGGTATAATGGAATCATCAATCTCTCTTATTTCATCAGCGAACATTCCTTCATCCCCATCATAATCATCAAGTACAACGACATTGATCCTTACCTTTTTCCCTCTAATGACCATGGCATCACACTCGGTAAGAATACGTTTACCTGAAACTGCTGAGTCACACTGAAAACGAGTTCCATCTGGTATATACTTGTCCCCTCTTGTTCTGATCTGACGTACTCTCTTTCTCTCTCCATCAATGATCTGAAGAGATTGATATAGGTATGCCTTTGCTTCATATGAGGCAGGTAGAATCTTCTTACTTGTGAGGATCAAGGGTTGATATTTAACTATTTTCTTTTTCTTTACCTTCTTCTTTCTTCTTGCCTTCGCTTCTAGTTCTTTTATCTTTTTATCAGCAAGCTCTTTCTCTCTTTTAAGTTGCTCTTCCATTCTCCTTTTAAGAGCTTCAAGTTCTGCTGTATTTTTAACTGGTGCAGAGGCCTTGGTGGAGACTTTATCTTGCTTGAATCGGCCACCATATCTAAGCGACTTATCTAAAAGTTTTGCCTCTACCTTTACAGACATTAAAGTTAAGAGAGTTAGAAATAGGAATAGAATAATATTTTTACTCATCACTACCTCGCTACCCTAATATTTTTGGGCCTTTTAGGAACACTGTTTAGCTTGATCTTAAGCGGGGTACCTTTTGAAAAGTATCCAACCTTTTCAGCATTAACGCGAATCCCATTAATCTCGATTGGTCGCTTTCTTAGATTTTTGATCTTTATAGAGGTGTCACCCTCGAAGTATATATAGTCTTTGGTCTTATAAACTACATCGTAAGAGGAGTTTACCTTCCCTTTATAGATATTAATGTCTTTGTCTTTTACCTGTTTGGTATTTTCAGGTGCAAAGACGTAACTCCCCTTTTCCAATAGAACAGTAATTGTCTGTGAGCTCAGCGAAGGATTCTTTTTGGCCCAGAGAATAACTGTCTTACCTTCATTTGCTTGAGAATCGTGAACTGCATGAAAGTATCTACTGTCAGGAACAATTACATTCTTCACCGGTGTCTGGAATGTCAGAACAAGAGGAGACAGCGTATTGATTAATAATGTGCTTACTTGTTTACCTAGTACAAAATAGTCCATTTTAAATCCTAATAGTTATGTGTTTGTATCTTCTCAATCTCTTCGTAGTCAGTGGCCTTAAATACATATGGTCCATTGACGTTTTCAATTGGGAAGGTATAAGAGAGCAACCCAATGGCATCTTTTACGACCACTTTGCACTTATTGGACTCGACCATAAAGGGTTTAAATATCTTCTTAATTTCTTCAGTATGAGGCTGTAACCTTTCCATTACTGCCTTTCTTCTAGCTTCCTCTGTAAAGATTCCTTTATGAAGATTACCCTTGAGGATCCCTTTTACGGCATATCCACATACTTCAATTTTTGCTCCATCCTGAGAAAAAAACTCGTTATGCTTCAAAATGTTGATCTTATTACTAGCTACAAAAATGACACTGATTACGGCAAAGCATAATAGAACGGATCCACCTAGTACCTTAAGGATTGCGTTTTGCTTCTCTATGGCCTCTTCAAAGCCCATAAAGTAGTCGGTTTCTTCTTCTTGAACCGGCTTGCGCTTAGACTTCTCTTTCGTTTCCATTTATTCTCCTTGGCTACTCTTGTAGCTCGTCTTTTTTATCTTCTTTCAAGTTTTTAATAACTTTGGTTGCAAGTTTATTTTTAGGAGCCTCGTCGTTATTGAATTGAGCTTCCTCATTGTTGTTGAATTTTGGTTCATCAAAGTTGCTATATCTCCCATTCTTATAATTAGAAGTTTCATTGTGATCCATTGACGGTGTTTTATATTCACCAGGCTTAACTGAAGGCGTATAGCCATCAGAATATAGGCCTGGTTTCTTACCTCTATTCTGTAGTTGTTCCTGAGTTGGTTTTTGAATATTCAAGTAAGCACTATCCTGGGCAGACATTCCCTTGTTAGATGAAGGAATAGACTTTCGATAAAACCTTGGTGATTCTGGAACTAATGAATTAGATGATTTGAGTTTATTTGAGGAGTTAAGATAGTTGTTAGAACCCCTATCCATTCCCCTTTTAGAATATGAACCATTAGACCTTGGTACAATACTCCTCCCATGACCGTTATCCTTACTAGATTCGGAGTGTAATTTAGTCATGGCTCTATTGTGTTCACTGTCGGATCCACGTAGATAAACATCCTCGGGTCTTCGACGCACTTCTTTATTAGAACCAAGATAACCATTAGAAGAAGGCTTAATCCTAAAGCTATCCTTTTTGACAGCTGATTCCTTTAATACTTCATCCTTTGTAACTGAAGGACTGAATCCACCCATAGAGCCACTGGTTCCCTGTGGGCCTCCTCCATTTATTCCACTTCCGTCATTTCCGGAAAACTTCTTAACCTTTCCTTTTACGGCTTCAATTTTTTCTTTGCCCTTAGTGCTGAATCTGGAAACACCATCTGACGCTAAATTCCTAAACTTTCCAAATTTACTTACATTACCTCCGCCAGTAAGAGGATCCACGTTTGGCTTAAATCTGCTCTTTAATTTATCTTTTCCCAGATCCTTTAAGGCAGTGAACATGGGAGTTTTTGCTACAGCTGTTGCTCCACCCATGAGAGATAGGGCCCCTACTTTTTGAGCATTTTCTGCAACTCTTGAAGCTCCATCTGAGATACCTCCATCTCTTGCCCACCCCATAGCGATATATCCACAAGTCGGAAGCATGATTAAAAGCATAAATGTTAGCCAAAATCCCTGAGTATTATTACCAACGATTCCAGACGTATAAACGCCGCTTAAAATAGAGCTATAAATGATTAATAAGATGGCAACAACAAGGGGCATCCCACCGATATATACGAGATCCCTCATTGTCCCCCTTAAGTTGCCTCTAAAAACAGGAAAAACATGTAACGCAAGAGGAACAAAGGACAGTGCCACTGATTTTACATAGACCCACGTATAAATCCCTTTAAGGATGTAGACTGCAAGCCTTGCGAGGATCACGAGGATGTATCCCATAATTTCTTTGAATGCCTTAAGAGGAGCCAAGTGAACGCCGAAAAATGTGTACCAAGGCTCTTTCGCTGAACCAATATCGGCCACTCTATTTACCTCATTGATTGCCTTTCCTAGGCCCTGAGTAAAAAAGGAAGTGCCTTTAAACATTTGGTAAACTGTTTCAGCAACCAGGAATCCCATGTCCGAAACAAGCATAAACACTGTTGAAGCTATGGATACAAAGAACGACTGCTTCAATATTTCATGCAAGGTGATGGCCGTCTCTTGAACGCTGTTCATTACCGACATGACTAGAGCAAACAAACTAAATGCCAAAAGAGCCGCTAAAGCGTACCTATGTAAATAATGCGTAAGTTTGGGGAGAAAAGGTAACTCGAACCTTAAGAGCCCTTTTAGCTCCAAGTTCAACTTTACTCCACCACTTTCACCGTTATCTATTCTTTCTTGAAGATTCTCAATAGGAGTAATTCCTAAAATTTCCTTTATCTTAGCTTCTATTCTTCTTTTCTGATCTGCCTTATCGAGCTCTCTTTGAATAGAAAAGCTCATCATTGTATTTACATCCTCTAATTGCTGAGAAATCTTAACGAGATTGATATTACTAAATGCTGTGTTAACCGCAGTATTGTAGTTACTGGATCTCTGATTCATGGATTTGGCAGAGGCCTCTAATCTTTGCTTGGCCGTCTGAACCAAAATCTCTTCTTGCATCTTCCTATGAATTATCTCTTCGTTTTGTAACTTGATGATCTCTAGCTCGATACCCATTCTTTTGGCATGATCTCTTGCTGATCTAATCGCGCTTTTCGTTTCAGCAATACTATTATTGAGCTCAGTTAAGGTACGGCCATCCAAGTCTCTCAGGCTCTTAACTCTCTCAAAGTTAATTATTGCCATATGAGAAAGTGTGTAAGAAGCATCAAGCCTTTCCTTTACGCTCCCTAATGACTTGAGCATTTCATTATTTTTAAGACCGATCTGATCTAATAATCTAAGGAGCTCACCGGCAAAACCTGAGGCTTGGCCAAGTTTTCCGACATTTTTAGCTCCACCAAATAGGCCAAACATCGTGGCTCCCTGGCTTACAGCGGTAAGTGCTGAAACCGGTTCGGCCTGGACTCTTTGAAGTCCAAAAAGGAGAACGAATATGAGGATACAGATCCTAAACACCAAGTTCTCTCCTCGCTTCCATAAATGTTATTACACTTTCTCTAAAACATTCATGGAATCTTCCCCCATATCCTGTTTCCCAGTTTTTAAACATAGTCGTAAAATCTTTATCAGTGTTTAAAACCGTATAACGGAGTTCATTTTTGGGGTGTCTAAGGACCTTGTTAACAGTGGGCCCGAGAACTGCGAACTTTACCTCGCTTCTTGAAGTTCCTACATCATCTGAAGAAATTTCTTCATAAAACAATGAATTTAGAGTCACTATATGGTCGGATTTAAAGTTTGAAAGACTACTTATCTCACTTCCCTCTCTAAAGCACACCCTAACATCACAGTTTTTGGTCATTGCTTCAAAGTAAGCGATTTGATCTTTATCGGTCAGGTTTTGAGTAAAAAGCCAAATCGGCTTTCCTTCTTTTCGGAATGTTCTAATGAACTCGTCAATGTAGCTTCCTACGTCCTCCTCTTCTTTTTTGATAAACTTATAAAGTTCATCAAGGAGAAGCATTATATCCCCTTCGTACATTTCAAACCATTTCATAAAAAAGGCCAGAACAACTTTTTTCATTCTTTTGGGATAAAATTTGATATTACAATGAATTATTTTTGCTTCGGTGGGTAGTTCGCTCTCATCGTCTAAATAGTCACGAATCTCTGAGAAGTAGTATTTAAACTCTTCATAGTCTTCGCTAACATAATCAATAAAGTCATCGACAGAATTAAAAGCATCTTCTTCAATTCCTTTCTTGATTCTTTCATAAATTTTCCCACTATCAACCGTATTGATATTATCTTTGTCTCTATCAACCTGGGATAAGAAGATTTCCAGGAGATAATGGGGATCTTCTTTAAACATCAAAAAAGGGATCTTATCTGAGTAACTTACCCCTTTGTGCCACTTTACGAACCTTTCACTTGAATCACCGTATTCAAGGATCAGAAGCTTCATTTTTGTGGATTCAATTAAGTCCCAGGCATAATCTCTGGCCGTAACACTTTTCCCTCGGCCAGTTGGTCCTGTCCAAAGTACATTTAGGCCGTCTCCCAAATCCATCAAATCAAGATAAACGTCGTTACCGGCTCTTGAAAAATATTTTTTTCCAAAAGAACTTACCTTATCTACTGAAAGAGGGAGAATGTTTGAGAGAACACTCGTATTAAATTCTTGACCATATTTTCCAAATAATGGCGATACACCAAAAAGTGTTGATTTATAAACTTCTTGAAGAGAGTGAGTTTCAAAAAATGGAGTATGCCCTTCATCATCAAGAATATTTAGTAATCTAATTGTTTTTGAATTTAGTTCTTCAAGGGTATTCGCACTAACGAATAGGCTAACATAGGCAAAAAAAAGGCTTTCTACTTTTTGCTCTAATTGTTTCCTGACTAAACGTAACTCTTCCTTTGCTTCTTCAGATGTAATATTGAGATCAGATGCACCTTTGACAATTCCATGCAACTTTTCTTTCCCAGCCAGTTTGTTATCAACTACTGCTGTCTTTCGTTTGATAAACTGAACCATCAACTCGTGGTGTCCAGAAAACTCTGCGAAGTCGATTTTATTTGTTGAAAAACTATTCGATTCAAAGCTGATTATTCGATAATAAAGGCCATTTACCTTGTAATAGTCGGGACCGAAATAAGGAGCTCCATATATCTGACCCCCTTCAAAATGAATAGATAGGGGATTATCGAGCTTTTCTAACCTCCCTCCAAAAAATCTTGCATTTTCCTCAGTGGTATTAACAAAGATACGATTATTTTTCAGATAGAACTTATAGAAGTTTCCGCTTGATGCCTTATTTAGGTAGGCTCTAAGCTTTAAGATAAAAAGCAATCTTGCTTCAGGAGACAGCTGGTCAATATCTTTACCGATATACTCATAAGCATAACTCTTTACGTTCTTTCTGCTTATGATTTCATTACCGCTTACTTTAGCAATCGGCCATTCGATTCCTGAAAAGCTTTGCTTTGTTTTACTTGAAGAAATTATGTTTTTAATGTCGTCTAGTAGTGCTTTCATTTTACTGCTCTTGTCCAATATAAATATTTTGATTTTTTAATCTTTGCCGGAATCTCCTTACCGCTTATCTTGTTTCTGGTCATAATCCGTGCAACAAAATATAGAGTATTCACGACTGCTACCCCTCCAAATTCGAGCTCGAACATTGGGCCTAGGCAGAGAACTGAAAAGGCCACCATGCAATCAAAAATTGAGATTCCAAAGAATCCTGCACGAGCTCGAATGTAACGAGGGTTAGAAGCTTTCATTTTAGGAAATCAATCCTGTTGTAAGTCTTGCGGATAACTCAAGTAAACCAGGTAAGTTCACGACGACACCCACAAGAACACAAATAGCAAGAACGTATTTTCCAACAGCACTATTCTCAAAGTGCCTCCAAATACCGACAAGTGCTCCGAGTAATAAGAAGGCCATGAACCATTTGTAACCTTTGGACATGTAAAATGACTTAACCATAGTCCAGGGATCAGCTGAGTATGCGCATACCGGAACTAGGGCGAGAGTCGAGATACTTACTGTCCGTAGCCTTCTTGAAATACCTGATAGAATTTTCATTTCTACCTCCTTTTAGTTATAGAAAGTGTCCAGGTGGCCAATAAGGTCAACTGTCACTTCGTGTTTATGGTCAATGTGCTTCGGTCTGTGCTCGGGAAAGTTCCCCCAGATAATGTCTTCTCGGCACTGTAAGGCTCTCTGGTCAGTATAAGGACCCTTTCCGTGAGTTCTTTTTGAACCGACATACCCAGGCCTATCTATCGACGCGACTCTTATGCGAAGAGAAGATGGTTCGATTTGTAGTGACTCGAAAAGTTTTTCTGAGTTGTGAATTTTAAACACCAATGTGTCTTGAACCCATTCGTGAGAAATACCTTCTGCCTTTTCAAGTATTTCTTTAAAGTTGAAAGATTGGTCCTGTGAAACAAGAAGTATATGTTCAAGATTTTCTGATTTATCGTTTCGATCAAATTTTAATGGGTCAACAAGAAAATTACCGCTTCTTCTTTGTTCCCTGAAGTAACACATGTACGCTTTGTAATACACATTGTTCCCACTGCGGTGACTGAAAAACCGTCCACCACTAGGGATTTCTCTTTTAAAGAGATCCTCTCTCTTTAGGGTTACCCCTGAGATTAATAAACTCAACTTTGAGTTTTTACTTATCTCTCCTAAGTCAAACTCTTCATAAAACTCACCCGATTCAACCTTGGGCTTAATCATTGATGAAGTTCTTTCGACTTGGGTGGCAACGGTATTATCAATCGCAAAATTAAAAATAATGCGATCGCCAGCTTTAAACTCATGGTTAAATACTTCGTATTTCGTTTTATTAGTCAGTAAATACCATTTTCCGGTTTTATCATGTCCTCGAAGATCCCCGAGTGTTTCACCGCCCTTTGTGTTATTTACAAATTCTCCAAGCTGAGTGATTACATTGTTTTCGATTTTGTAATCTTCTCTAAAGATAGCTTGGATAATCTTAACGATGGTGTTGTTATGTCTCGAAGTAGAAACGTATTTCACTCTGTTATATAGTGGAGTCGTGATCCCAACTGGAATAGTCTTGGCATACACCCCCTTCATAAACTCAGAGTTGGTGGTTTTCATCGAGGGAATTGTAAAATCCTCTACCTTAACAGATAGAAATTCCCCGTGTTTGAAATAGTTTTCCAACAGGATCCTGTTCGGAAGGTTTTCAAGGGTTACCGTAAATTTCTCTTTATTGTCTCTAGCGAAAGTTCTTTCGACCTTAGTTGTTGCCACCTTCACGTCTTTTCCTGTGTCGTAATTAAAGTAATAAATACCTAAAACAACATCCTTAACCTCTTCAAAATTGTCTGTAGGAACAAGAGTGATGGTTGAAGAGAATGAAACTTTTAAATCATTTCCTTCAATATCGTACTCATATCCTGCGGCCAGGTATTCACGAAGTCCCTTAAGGTGTCTTCCTTTTTTAGCCTTAGGGTAAGAAATCTTCTCGTAATCAATTGTCCTAAGTACTCCCCTGGCTACTGATGTGAACTTAGCAACTTTTGAGATCATTCTGTCTGATTTAACCTTGAAGTCGTGGTTGCCAACGCCATAATTAAAATCAAAGTCACCGTGATCTACATTGTGCTCAATCGCGAATGATGCGCTCCCACTTACAGGTTTATCAAGAACCATGCTGTATGACTGAGCAATTTTTTTGTCGAGCTCAACAACATCAGCAAGGAACATATTTTCGTCTTTACTGTTGGGAATCCTGTCACCATCTTCGTCCCCATCTGGACTAATTGGTTTAAGTGGATTTGATACTTGGGTAACAGGTCCTGCGACCTCTTCTTCTCCTGTCCTTGAACAACCAATAGATAGGAAAAGGAAAGAAAGGATTAATACTGGTGATATAATAAATTTCATTTATTCTCCGTTGCTAATTCGCCAAAATTGACAAGAAACATTGAAAAGCGAGATACCGCTTTTAAACTCAAACCTTCTCTCTCCGACTTCACCCATTTTCATTTTCTGGATCTGTGAAACAGGGATGAAGAATTTGTATGAGGTATCTGATACTGAAATTTTGGAGAAGGCTTTTCCTGGTCCTCCCTCTTTAGAGGGTGAGTGGGATAACAGTAATTCCGCTACTCCGAGGTCAGTTGGGAATGAGGCGTTTTGCTCGTTTTTATAATTGCCAATATCTATCGACTTGAAGATTGAATTTTCCTCAATGTCCTTGACCTCACAGACCATCTTTCCGTACAGTTTATACTCAAAAGCAAGTGCCGAGTTTCCTGATCCCATAAACAAAAATGGGAGATAAAAAAGTAAGGTTTTTAAAAAGGTTCTGAGAGGTTTCATTAATACCTCCTCTCAAAAATGAATGTGTGATTTAACAACTCTTCATTTGAAACAGAATCGGTTTCTAATTTTTGACTTAGAGAAAACTTAAAAGGTCGTGTTAGGTCGTATCTCTCAGTGTACAACACTCCATCAATCGTATATTTGAGCTCTACGATGCTTTGAGATAGTTCAGTAATTGCATAGAAATGAATAGAACTTATAAAATCTCTTAATGCTGATGAATATTTATAATCAATGGAATCTTTTCCCTCGATTCTAAACTCATTCGAGACTTCACCACTATATGACAGACATACAGCTGGATCTTTTTCTGGATCGTATATGACAATATCGAACTCGAATCTTTCATATGAATACTTCCATATTCTTACGTCAGTAACTTCATAACCTTTAACTCGAATACCACTACATGATATTTGTTCATTATCCAGAGTAGTAATTGTAACTACAGTTTTCTCTTCAAGAGAATGAACATCACCTTCTCTTACATCGTTTAGGCTTGGTGTATAAGAATTAAGCTTGCTTAACAACTGGCTCGTCGTTAAGGAACGTGTTTCAAACTGATTTTGAGTAACTTGACCAGTTCCTTGGTTACTTTCTGACTTTCCACAAGATGAAAAAGTGATAAGTAACGAAATGATAAATTTAAATAGAATGATTTTTTTCAATGAATGTACTCCTTATTGGTTTGAATATGATCTTGGCCATTAGAGGCCTTTGAAATTAATAGAGAAGGGAGGAGCAAGAAAAGGCCCAACATTATTAGGGAGAGGTGACCATTAAATGTTGGGCCCGCCATTTCACCCAAATCAGAAGTGAGTTTGGTAGGTTTGAGTCTTTGGTACGCTGGACGGGTGGGAATAGCTATTGAGTCCAGGACCGGGACTTCACTTTGTGAATATGGTTTCTTGCCAAAGCAAAACACGAACCCTCCGTGTAAAAACAGTTTTGTTAAAAGCTAAATTTCATTTCAAAACTTAGACGCGACGCACAATGCGTTATATAATTGCATCTTAAGAAATTCTTGAGGGATTTCAACGGGTTTTTAAAAAGTGGTTCGTCAGACGATGGATGGGACTGAGTTTAACGTCTGGTGAGAATTAAGATGATTTTTTAACTGGTTTTTTAGAATCTGGAGTAGATAACTCGCTATTGTCGGGCCTCACATCAAATGCCACGCTACCTCTTATAGTAGGAGGCTCTGGGTGAACATGAATGTCTGCCTTTGCTACTTGTCTACCTAACCTAACTTGCTCAATATTGAATGCCACGACATTTGTAGATAGAGGATCATCAGATTGAAACTTTTTATCTTTCCCTAAATCTTTAAGGTCCTTTATAAACTTTATAGTGAGTTCTTCAGCTTTCTTCATGCCTTCATTTGAGAGGGATTCGATGTGTATGAAGTTCATTCCAAGATGCTTACCTATAACATACTCAGATAAATACCTTTCTTTCACTTCCTTTTTGATAGATTCTTGGAAGGTTGTGGCGAATTTGGGGCTAACGTAATCGGAGAATAATCCAAACTTTCCATCTTTTTTATATGCCACTTTTCTTGATATGAATTTGTCTATCACTTTCAGCAACTCTTCCGAGTGAGGGTGATCGAGGATAACAAACTCTTTTACGTTGAGCATGAGCATTATTAAAGCTTCTGATTTATATTTGCTGTCTATATCTTTATACACATCAAAAAGATGCTTCTTGCAGTAATCAGTAAGCGTCTCAATTGCCTTGGATTTTTTCTTTTCATTATAAAGATCGTCTATTGCTTCATTGTACTTTTCTGAAGCTTTCCTAAAGGCTGGGTATCTCTCTGATAAAAGCACCTCAAGATGCTCCTGTGGGACATGCTTAGAAAACTCCTGGGAAATCAAAACTGATATAACAGCATCTAAACTTGTTCCAACCATAAGATAGAAAGACTTAAAATCCCTAGTGGCATCCCTTAAAGATTCTCTCCCTACGTTTGAGGGCATTAGATTTAATACTTCATCCCATGTCTTGCTAATATTGTTAGAACAAAATAGCCTCCAACCAAAAAATGCTGAAACTCTAACATCGTGTCGGACAGCCTTACTGTGACCACCGGCAAACAGCTCACCCAAACTGTAATCAATATGCAGTTGTATCTTTTCAATTTGCTCATCGAGAGTTAGATGCTTGTTCATAATTCAATAATCTCCAACTAACTTATCGGAAATTCAGCCACTTACTAAAATAGCAGAGTAGTTTAATTTTCCTTGAATTTTTAACATAATTTCAGCCACTTAGGTCGTCTTAATCGAGTCCAAAACACACTCACAGGACGACACATTCAAAGTTCCTCCCCTCATGGGCCTATCTCCCGAACCCTAAAAATTGAGAATTTTCGCCACGCGCAATATCATCAACTCACCCAACAACGCATGAGCCTGTCGCCATTAACTCCTAATCAAAAACAAATAGTGGCAGGCTCTTTTTAAGGAGAGAGAGGATGAAAAAACTAAAGAGAATTTTGCTTAACACTCTTACTATTTCTATTGCACTTTTTGGATTTACTAATCCAGCACTTGGTGAGAGCCAGAATTTTGATTGTAGCCCTAGAACTTTCATTATGAAGGGTGATGCTAAATCTCAGTTTCATATGACAGCTATTGGCTTTGAGTCTAGTCTGGATTCTTATGAATATAGATTAGGTCGCTTAAGATTTTCTAATGATCTTGAGAAAGTCTGTAAAGGTGTGACTAAGCTATACAAGAATATTTCAAAACAAAAAAATCTTAAGAACGAAATTTTCAGGCACCTTAGTAGAACAGGCGCAACTTTTGATGGTCGCTATATTGACCCTATGATTTTTGAATACAGAAATGCAAGATCCAATCTAAATGCAGCAGTTTTCAACTGCCAATCAGGTGGGACTATTGAAGATATTAAAAAGTCTATTTTTGAAAGCGAAAAATCTTTCAAGGAGACAAGTTTAAAAGCGTCCACTGACTTTAGGCTAAACGTACTCAGTAGGATTGATGACCACTTTGATGAAGCAACTAAGAAGTGCTCGAAATGTGAGTCAAAGAATAACAATGAACATATTGGCTTTGGCTTTAAATCTACCGGCTCAAAATCTAAGGGAAAATAATGAATCATAAGCATATCGGAATTTTTATATATTTCTGCCTCCTCTGGATTAATACTCTTGAGGGGGCGAATCACAGAGAAAAGGAAGAAGAATTGGCCGCACTCAGGTGGGCCAGTGAGGTCTCAAAACTACATAAGATGCCTGAGGAGAAAACGAGGGACCTCAAGTTAAAGGAAACTCTTGTGCCATCAAAAATTAATACTACGGAACTTGATGAGGTGGTAAAACTGGATTTGAACGATGAATGATCTACAAACGATTGATTTAGAATTATACCTATCCTCTCTAGTTGAATTATTTGGTAAGGAGGATTTTATAATCTTAATAAAGAAGCTCGACTTGCCTCCTTTAAGTTTTGAAGAAAGCTTAAGGAAAAAAATCGAAGGCCTCTATGTGTGTCTAGGCCAAGATATGTTTAAAGAGATTTTTATTGAGAAGCGGATTCCATTTGAAGACAACATTTATTCCAGACTCTTCACTGAAACTGAATTAATGATGATTTCCTACTTTATTCGGGACGGGAAAATGTCACAGATGGAAACCAATCTTTCTGTATAAGAGAGCTTACCTGGTTTCTTAATTTGCAATTTCTCGAATTAGAACCACCACCTAAACTAACTCCTCTGGAATTGGATCCGCCCCCGAGGGAAACACCTTTTGAATTTACTCCGGGACCGACTGTATTTCCTAAGGCTACATTTAACTCAGATTCACTTAGTCTTGCATAAATTTGGTTGCGGCCCTTTGTGAATTTATCAAAATGACTCCTTGGAAGAAGAGTTGTTTTCCCATTTGACTGCTTTATTTTGTAATCACACTGATCTCTAGCTACTATCTCTCCCTTAATAATAAAAATTCCATCATACCCGGCCCAGGTTATCGACTGAAGAAGTAAAAATAATGTAATAGCTATTAAGGCTCTGCTCATTTTTTACTCCTTTTGCCTACTGTATAGATTTTCAATTCCGTACCTTCTTTTTTGGCGTCTTCTATACATTGTGACAGAAGCTTACAAGACTCGTTTTTTTTAGCTCTACACATATAAGCGATCTCGCCATGGCAATATACTCCACAATAAACAAACCCTGGCCCTAGGTGAAACTTTCTTTCTATAACACAAGCCTTTTTTGCCATTGATACACTAGGTAAAAAGAAGAGTAACAACAATAAGGCTCTCATTTATCTTTCGCCTTTTGACTTCTGGAACGCTTAAGTTCCTCAATGTCTATTGTAGTATCCGAAGTCGTTATCTTTTCATCTAAACACTTACCTAAGTCTTTGGGATTATAATTAGTTTTTTGGCACATCAAATTTGTTTCTAAAAGAATCTCAATTTGTTTCTTGTAAATGCCTGCCGGGGTAACATAGGTACAAACAGCTGGCGCAATAATAAAGTGTTTCCCCATTTTCTTATCAATCATCTCTTTAACTTTTCTATATTTATCAGGTTTGCAATCCCTAAGATTTTTCTTGGAAAACGAAATTCCAAATGTAGGTGAGGTAAAAATAAATAGAAGTATGAGATATTTCATTAATAATATCCTTGTGTCCAATAAGCTGGGTTTGCGGGTGGTACAATTATTGGGGTGAATGGTTTTAGAGGTTCTTTCTTTCCGCCAATAAGTGAATTAAAATTTGGTGGGATACCCAGTCTTGGAAAAACTTCGATCTCTTCAATCGTCTCTCCTTCGTGTGTGATTGTAGCCTTTGCACTTCTTGCATACAAGGAGTGATTGGGACAAGTAACGAATTGATTTTTCTTTCCGCTAATTTCGCAAGTTTTTGCCCACATCACATGTTTAAAAAACCAATCAACTTTTCCTTTAAACCCCTCTGGCAAAATGGCCTTAATAAAGACTGTGTCAGACCCTTTCTTATGTCCTTTTGATTCGAGTTTAAATGAAAGATTGTCACTCCGTTCATCATCTACATCAGTCTTGCATGTGGAGGTGGATTCCCCTCTTCCGGGCAGAGAAATCTTAAACACACATTTTAAGCTTGAAGAATCCTTATCTGGAATACATTTATTATCTTCAGGGGATCCTCCATCTACAGTCGTCCAGTTGATTGAGATATTTTCAGAGCCCCATTTTTCAAATGGAATCTTTTTCTTCTCGTTATCATCAACTTTATAAACTCCGACACGACAATACCATTTTAATTTGTGTTTTTTGCTTTTAGTGAACTCAACAAACTCTTTTTTGAATGAATACCCGTTCTTTACGACTTCATCATTCTCTGAAGGCTTTTTCTCGCTTACTTTATTCTTAAAGCACTTCTCTGCATCTTTACATTTTTTAGTACCGAAGGAGGAGCAAACAATTAGATCGTCTGTTGTTTCGCTAGTCCACATTCTACCCACACAGAGTGAGCAGTTTTTTTGCTCAATCAATTTCACATAAGATGGCTCTACCCATTCATAACTAAATACTTCTGCTGAAAAAAGTAGAAAAAAGAACAAGAATATTTTCACATTCTCCTCCTTTTTTTCTTTTTCACCGTCCAGGGCAGGATCACCATGTTTCCGAATTTGAACATTTCCTCTGTGGTTTTGAAGGAAATCTTTTCATTTTTCTTTTTATTCCTCTCTTCTTTTGGGATTACCTTTTTATCAATGTGTACTCTAATCTCTCTTGTTTCTTCTCCAGATGGCATAGTAATAATCATACGATCCTTACCGGAGTAATGAACAATTCCTCTAATTGAATTAAAGCCAATAATTTCGGCAAAAACTGAAACCGAAAATAGAAGTATGAATATTAGGAAAAGTTTTTTAATCATTTCGTAATCGAAGCTCCAGTCCCAGAATTACCTGGATTGGATTTTTCCTCCAGGGGGCTTTTGAGAAGTAATTTCTCTCTAGCGCAACTATTAATCTCAGGACAAACCATTTCGCCGTTAACTCTCACGGCCTTACACATAACATCGTGATCTCCTACAACTGGATTTTCTTTTGATTCATTTACGCATCTCCTAACCCCAATACAAACACATTCGTCGGAACTAGGACACTTCACAATCCTTGGTTTTACGTGAGCTCTGCATACTGTTTTCATTTTTCCAGTAAATGAAAAAACAGGACCTGAAAAAACAAGAATAACCGATAATAACAATCCAGTTTTCATAACCACCTCATTTTGTTCTCGGTATTTGATAAATTGTACTTGAGGCCAATCGCTAATTAAACAATTCAAATTAGTTGACCGATAAATATCTTATGAAGATTCTCATGTTTTTAACTCTTTTAATTACACCCTCAATTTCATACTCACTAGAAAATGTTGGTCGATATATTGAGGGGAATTTCAAAGATAAAAACGATTTCTATAGATCAGAAGAAAAGAAAAACATTCAATACTTACTTAGTTGTGGTGAGGCTTTGGGTAGAAATTCTCAAGATGGGTTTATTGGCTCCGCTAGTGATCCTGGCGTAAAATTCATAAACTCACCTGATAAAGATGGAATCTATATTTTTCATGGGAAAGATACATATTTTCTTTCCAGGAAAGACTTAAAGAAGAATGCCAACTATGGCCTAAGTATGTATTTCGGTAATAAGAAAATTAGTTTTGAACTTATAACAGGAACTGATACTTTCACATTCGCTGATACAAAATATTATCGAAAGAATCCTGTGTACCGTAATTTATCTGCTCCACAGGTAGCCTACCCCCATCAGCCTCAAAAAATTAATCCAAATAAAGACGTTTTTATCTCTGCGCAGACAGCAATAAAGAGATCCATAGAGAAAAGAATCGCTAGGATTAAGAATGAGCAAGCGACTGGGAAAAAACCTGGCTCTGATGTTAATATTTCTGAAATGGGCCCAATAGATTACTGCCTAGGGGTAGCCGAGGATCTAAAGCTCGACACTCTTAAGTCTTTTGTTCAGACTAAGCTCAAGAAGGAGTTTAAGTTCTACTCTAATAGATTTCCTGCATCTACTTCTACGAATGGAGGCGGAAGTCGCTCTACAGGCTCCTCCTCACAAAATAAATAATGTAAAATCATATACTTAGTGGCTTATGTCACCATATAGACATAGTAAGTAATAACTTCACGAATCCCCTTTTCAAATTGTTTATAAATTTATAAATAGTTAAAATCTCGTAAGAGATAACTAACTCGTATAGAGACAGTGAGAGCCCCATGAAAACAACTTCATTGATTTTTATTTTTCTTTTTTCTACCACGGCAATAGCTGAAGGTTGGAAACCGTCAAAGTCATTGGCAAACAAAATTGCCTATCAGTTAGTTAATAACGATGATATCTCCCTTTTCAGAGATAAGGTTTTAAAAGAGGGAATGTCTCCTAATTTAGAATATAATAAAGATTTTAACGACAATGGTCCTATTAACATTAATTGGGCAGTTGGGATTGTTTCATCAATGGGAAAGGAGTTGGACCAAGGAATACAGAATGGAATCAGTTTCAGATTAGCCGAAGAAACCTTTACTGTTCTTGGTGCTGATCCCAACCAGAAAGGACCTGATGGAAGAACACCCCTAACAAATTCCTTCTCTCATAACGCCTGGGAGCAGATTATTAAGTGGGGAGCTGATCCGAATCACATTCTTGGATACAACCAGATCGGAGATAAATGGCTGGTCGTTAAGCCGATTCATAAGATTAGATACCATGAAGATTATAGAAAATTAGTAGAGCTTGGTGCCTCACCGCTTGGTGAAAAGTATTGCGAAACATTTAGTAAAACTGAAGAATTATGGACAAGATATAGAAACACTAATGAAGCTGAAGATATGAGGATTGTCTACCGCGACCTCTATATCAAAAAGTTCAACATCACGAAAAAAGAATATTTCCGTTGTTCGGGTGTTGATGTAGGTATTCCAAATTTGTGCGAAATGGTTCCCGATACTTGCCAGAAATCCTGGGAAGAGATCACTGCTGAGTAGGTCGAATTACGATAATTATTGGCACCCCAAATCGCTAAAATAACAATTACAATTAATGTAAGCTATTGATTTTACGCGTAATTCATTACTCTATAGTAATTTACCTAAATACCTGACCATATCTCACCGATAATAGACATGTGAACAGGTGTTTCAAATACTTACCATTCTACCTTCTGCTTATTGCTGCATCTTATGCTTATGCGGATACTACGATTAAAGAAACTTACCTCGATAAGCAGGCATCGAGAACTCAACCCAAGTTTGAGTTACGCCTTAACAAGTGTATCGAAAGTAGTATCAAATCATTAGACGCCTCTAGTGGTAACTTCGATGAACTTATCAATGCTTTTAAAGAAGACGGGGATCAATGTTTTAAGGACTTCTCCTGGAGTAACTCGAAGGAGATAATAGGTCCTTCGATATGCCAATGTGCAACCAATGATAAATTTCTAAAATTTAAACAAAACCAAATAGTTAACGCGAATATTGATGAACTTGTAAACAATATTATAAGAATAGAAACGCTTAAAGCCTTTAGAGCTTCATACTATGCTAATTTTGAAACCTGCAAGCACCTTATAAAACTCCATAAGGAAGGAAAAATTTCTTCGGCTGAATTTGCTTCTGTGGGGCCTTGTTCGGCTGATGCTTTCACTTCGGCAGTTTTCGGAGAGGTTAATGATAGACCTTCTTGTAATGCCGATCTCAAAAATGAAGGGTTAGAGGTTTTATTCGGTACTTCAGATCAAAAGAAGGCCAAAGATTTCCTTCAAAGTATTGGTAACTCGATTGCTTTAAATACAATCTCACCTGAAGATCTCGATAAGGGATATTGTCTTCCAAAGGATGCAGTTAGTGAATTTGCGGATCCCCCCATTGAGACTGCAAGTATTCTTGGACCTGAATCTATGATTAACCCATTCAACCCAATGGTTTCAGAGGTCCTTTTTACGAATATCAATGAAATGATGCTTGAAACTCAGATGTTTACTTCATCACAACCTGAAATTTTGAATAATCTTTTCAATCAAGATGGAACCCCATTTACACCTAGAGAGTTAAGGGGAGCTAGATCAATCGGCGATGACTTTATGGGATTTTTAAATAAAAACCCACTTGCAAGGATTGCCATGAGTAAGAATAAAACTTTTGCTTTACTCGGGAAAATGCCGCCTAATACCTGGAAAAAATTTATAGAAACTGAGGATAATTTAAAAGCAGTCGGTGCTGAGGCCAACAAATTTTGCTCTGCAATTACTCAGAAAGAAGTGGATGAGACAGGGAAAACCGTATCCTCTAAGGCATTAAAACAGTTAGGTGATGTTATATGTGGAACACATAAACCAAAGATAGATCCTAGAACATATGTATCTCAAATTGCTCCTCGTATTCATACTGCCTTGGGACCAGAGAGAGGAAAAATAGCCTCCCTTTCTTATTCTAAAAGAATGTACTGTAAAGAGGTGGATGGACCTGAAGGTATAAAACTGAAGTTTGATGAAACTAAAGGAACAGGCGGTGACTTTGAAAATGACATTGCCAAGATAGGTCTAAGTACAAAATCTGACATTGAAAAGAAATACATAAAGGATGATAGTCACCCTACTCCTTCTGAATATGACATTTTAAATAAGGGAACATGTCACCCAAGTGTTTTCGGTGGCTGTGAAAAGGATCCAACTCTTAAAAAATGTACTGACATTGAGACGATCATCTCCAACACTGAAGGTCGGCTTGAAAAGAGACTTAAAGAGCTTAATATTGATTTGGCCTTGGTAAGTTTTTTTGGAGAAAGTGGCAATAGAGATAAGTTCGAGACTATTGACGAGTTAGTTAAAGCCCTAAAAGAAAATCCAGAGAAATATAATATTTTGGCAGAATCGAATATTTCTGATGAAGAGTTCTACGAGGTAAAATCACTTTTAACCGTACTTTACTCCATGAAAAATAAACAATCTGATGGAGAAACAAAAACTGCCTATTTTGAAACTATTGGAAAATCACCCACAACCGGTGTTGATCCACTTGATATTATGTCTAACGCTTCAAGTACACAGGCAACAACAATTAATCAGACTTATACTGAAAATCAAAATAGAACACCTGGAACTCCTGAAAGAGAAATTCAATTTGATAGACAGTTAGACAGCCCTGAAGTGCGACAAATGGTTTCGAGACCTACTCCATCGGTAGAATTTTCTAACGAGACCAGTGAGGTGTTTGAAAGACAAAGCGGTGGATCCAATGAAACAGGACCTAGAACGGATGATTTCTCAAATGAATCCATCCCTCAGATTGGCAACAATGACCAAAGTGTCCCAACAGAAACAGATACTCGAACTAACAGAGACACCCCTGCAACTACTGAAAATCGAACTTCATTTAGTAGCGATCCGGAACCCACTCCTATTCCACAGAATTACACAGATCAAGGCAAAGTTCCTGATGATAGCTCTAGTGGTGGAGATAATAATCAAACGGAAAGAAGTGGTGATTCTGAAATAGCTAGAAGTGATAATTCTAACCCAGAAAGAAACTCAAACGATGTTGATACTGAAGGAAAAACAGTTGCTAAAAAACCAAGTACAACCAAGAGACCAATTCCAAGAGATACAAATTTCGAGAATAATACAGATTTAGGGGTTGGGCCTGGAACTGGATCTAATGCCCAGGCTAACAATAGAAGATATGCTTCAGATTACTCAGGACCTCAAACAGGTAACTCATTTAACCGATCTAACCCATTTAACTATGATCCTCCAACAGCCGGAAACAATAACTTTGCAAGTAATGACGATATAAACGGCGACCCACAAGAAGGATCAGAAAAGCAGTTTACAGGTAAATCGGGATCATCTGGCTCTAAGAAATCTTCTGGTGATTCATCAGTAGTTGAAAGTGCGGTGAAAGGAATCTCAAGTGATAACTTTGAAGGAATGATTGACCTTAATGGAGACCAGGCGTGGCAAGACTTCTTCACGGCAGATAATGAGAAACCTTGGGTTTATAGCAAAGTATTTAAATGTGCGGCCCTAAATGAAGCAAGTGAGGGTGAAAAAGAAGATGAGAAGTTTGAACAAGTCATAAATCAACTTGGGCTTGTTGGTAAGAAATTCCGTTGTGTAACAGCCTCGGAATCCGAAAAGGATAAGTTCAAGTTATGGGAAATGGATTACAAACCTGTGACTAAGAACAAGGATATAGTCTCCTTTGATAAAACAGATTATGGAGCTCGTAGTACGCTCTACAGCGATATTCAAAACCTATCTATTGGACTCAGGGTTGAAGAAATGGGTGCAGGAAACCTAGAAAAGCTTAAGGTTACTGACCCTAAATATAATGAGTCATTTAATCGCCTCAATACAATGAGTGGCGGTGGATTCAAGACCTATAAAGAGTTAGCTCAATTTATCCAAAAAGAGTGGATCACTTATAGGGTTATTAACCAGACATTGGCCGATTACAAGAAACATACGGTCCCGAGAAGAGTCTTTGTAGAAGATATGAACGAACTTAGATACGAGAGAAACAAAATTGTACGTTCTGAGATAAGAAAAACCACTGAGGCCTTATTATATGCTAATGCGAATTAATCTAGTCCTGATATTCTGTCTTGTTTCAATTTCTTCATATGCAGAAAAGAATGAGAAATTTATCAATAAAATGTTGTCTGTGAGATCGAGGGCGGTTCTAACTCTTGAGGTTTTTGATCTAAAAGGAAATCTGGTAGACAAGGGTGCTGGATTCTTTACCTCGCCTACCGGCGTTTTTCTTGTAAGCCAACATGTTCTTAGAAAATACCTGGACAACAGAAAAACAAGACGTATCAAGATCACAGACAAACTTGGCCAAACAATCAATCAAATTTCTTTTGGACGTTGTGGAAAAAGGAATCAGTTTGATCTATGTATGCTCAAGGCAGAAAAATATAAAGTAGGCTCTTATTTTCCTGACTCCTTTCTACCTAAGTATCCAGTAACCAAAGAAGTACCTCATTTGAGTATGGACATTATGGCGATTGGTCACTGTAAGAGGGATTATAGACTTATAAGATCCAAAGCCAAGTATTATAGAAAAAGCGAATATTTGAATAAAATTGCCACTAAATACAACAAGAAGGACCGAGGAACAATAGAGAAGAAAGACTTAATCTTACTACATAAGCCTCATTGTACCGGTGATAGTGGAGGGCCAATTTTCAATCATAAGGGAGAGCTTGTAGGTGTTCTTCAAGAACGTATGTTTAACAAAGATGACGGTTCGGATAATTATTATATTGGTTTGGCCGTTTCAGAAATCACTCCCTTTTTAAACAAAGGTGCAAATTTTAAGAAGATTCCAACTGGTGAGATAATAAAGGGTAAAAAAAAGCTAAGTAGCCTTAATCGACGTGGAAGGTAAATAGGCCGGTTCGTCTAATAATGCTACTAATCTCATTTAGAACCTGAACAAACTCATAAAACTCATTTTCATCATGCTTACCACCCTTATCCATTTTTTTCTTTAACTCGAACTTAGTTTTATTGAGATTGTTACAAATTTTTTCTAATGGAAGTTTTATATCCAAGAGATCAGGTGTCATAGAAGCTATTTTTAATATCTCCTGTTCTTTGGCCTTATACGTTCTCTTTTTGATCTTAGAAATTCTTGATTTATCAATACCAGTCACTTTCTCAAGGTCCCTATACTCGTCAATATGTGAACTGTTTTTTAAGTTTATCACTAGAAGACTTCCGACAAGGCTTTTAAGTTGATTAAACTCTTCATCAGAGAGTGCTTTAAACAGTTCAAGTAAATCGACTTCTTTAGGTGACTTCACTTTTCCTCATCTGGTAATTAAATACCAATTAACTGGTACTAGAATACCAGATTACTGGTAATTCAGTACAAAGGGGAAAAACCTGCATATAATCTAACTATGCAAAATAATAAGGTTTTGGTCTTTGACCTAAAGAGCTTCATGTTCGCAAAGGGATTTAAAGTAAATGAAGTGGCCAGGATCCTAGGCCTGGATGAAACCAATATCTCCAAGTATAGAAGTGACAAGTTTCATAACTTTGGTCTTCATTGGATTAGCAGAATGGCCAATATTGATAATGGTGTAGAAGTAGATCCCACAAAGTTTTTCAAGTGGGTTGATATAGAAGATGAGGACTTGAAGAATAACCCATCTCTAAAAGTTGTCTGTCAGATCAATAAATAAGGGCCAGTTGAACTGACCCTTAAATTACCCATAACATTTACAGCTCAAGGCCTTTTCCGAAAGTTTTTTCATATTAGGATTTGGCTTGAGTTCCAACTTATTTCCATCATAGTGAACGTAAAAGACCTCTTTAGGATCATTGGACCAGCTGGTGAGCAGATCCACTGCGAGTCCGATAGCGAGATTGGCCAGGATACCATTTGACCAAACAACTTGAGGACGCATACCTGCGGCCCCATATTTTTGATCCTCAAGTTCTAAGGCTTTATCAGTAATAAAACCAACACACCTAAAACAAGGTCCTCCGGGTTTACTCATTACAACCTGTCCGCAAGAGGCGTAATTTCCTTTTTCACCATAAATAGTTGTTCCAAAATCTATGACGATAATATTGTGTCTTCTTGCGAATGCCTCAAGTTCAAGTCTGTCTCTTAAAGAATCCAAGCACGAAAAGATAATCTTAGATTTTGATAACTTGGAAGTGCCAATAGCATCTTGCCATCTTTTGTCTACAAGCTCGACATTTGCATTTGGATTAATTCCTTTAATCACCCTTTCGACAATTTTAATCTTAGGAGTTTCCTCTTCAACGTCTTGCTTAGTAGCTCCTAACATTCTAACTAGATTGGAGTTATCTACAGTGTCAGGATCCACCAAGGTATAGTTTAAGAAACCAATATGAGAGAGGGCCGTTCCGATTTGGGATCCCCCCCCTCCACAGCCAACGACGCTTACATGAGTGCTTTCAAAAACTTCTTGAGAATCATCTCCAAGAAAATTTTGTCTTGAAAAATCTCTATCCACGATAAACCTCCAGGTTTACTGATCCTTCTTCTAAAAAGATTGGATCCTTTTTTCTTTCTGACCAAAGGGCAACACACCACCCTTTCCTACCTTTTACGATTCCCCCATGTGGACCAGATTTGGAGAATCCAAACAGTCCAGGGGAGACTTCCTTGAGGGATCTCATATCAATTCCGCTAAATTCTGGAATTTCTTGAAATCCATGAAGATGAAAATGAAAATACGAGTCTTTAGTATTAAAGGCTTCTTTACTTAGCCTTTGCATACCCAGTGGACCAATACAGGCCCCGGCCATCGTATTATCTAAATATTCATCATCTTTAAAAGAGAGCCAATTATCCAATACAACTAACCCACCTTCACGCTTACCGTGAAAATACCCTACTCTTTCAAAAGCGAAGGGATGTTCACGGCTAAGATCCTCGATAGCAAGAAGTAGTGTCTCTTCTTTAATTCTTAAGCTAAACACCTACCACCTCCTTATAGTGATCTAAAAATCTCTCTTTAAGAGTTCCCGTTGTTGTCTGAAAAGAAAACGAGTACCAGGTTCTACCTAAGATACAGTGACTCTGATCTTTCCATCTAACATTTGGTTTCCTATGAACAATCCTCTCTATAAAGAGCTTATTGTTGTAGCCACCAATCTTGTTACAGCTAAAAAGTACGTCTTGCGCCTCTTCTGCCCCTTTTCCTTCGGGAGTGTAAAGTTTTGGGAAGAGTACGTAAGTGACTCCCCCCTCAACTTCAACAACCGGAGAGAAAGAGGCGTATGAGTCGACCAAGGCCTTGAGCTCTTGTTCAAAATTCATACGCCTCTCCCTATCACGCCGCTGTCCCGCAGGCCGCGAAGCTTTCAAACTCCTCGGAACCATCAACTCTGATGCACTCATTATCATCAAGATAATGAGGACCAGTCGCCAAATTAATGGCAAACTGATGGCTCGGATGAATACCCGCTAACCTCTTCAGGTCACTGACCAGATAGAAGGCAGGGGGTAAAAGGTAAGTGTCACCGTTAATGGTGAACTCTTCTAAACGTAGTGCTTTTTTGGGTGTGTTAGCTTCACACTTGGCGTTTTCCCTCACGGGAACCTCCTCATTATGTGGGCGGTTTAGGTACAGGAATCCGTGCCCACATGCTGTTAGTGATTCCTGTAAAAATTTCAGTAATTTTGGGTAGCTGACCTCTATGGACTAGCGGTCTTTACCCCCTGTCTTTACACTGATCCGAAAAGACGCGATAATGAGGATTCAACGGCTCAAGTTGAATAAGGCCCTCTCGTCTTTCAGTTAGCGCAAGCTACCCGATCAGACAGAGGGCTTTTTTGGTTCGATTTTTCTTGGCATAAGGCCACCTCGTGTTCAGTTAATATTTGATCCAATCCCCTTCTTCGGTTCTTGGATCTTCCGTGATCTTAACTGCCGTGACCTACTAAAAAGATAGAGTTTACAGGACGCACCTACGTTTACTCGGAGTGGCCATCGGCACTTTAAAAAATACCTCTGTTTCATGTTTTAACTTTGTAGCTTTTTTAACTTTAACAATCATATCCACTCTTTATATATAAACGCCCCTAAGGGATTATTAACGTATCTTTTCAGTCGGCTATAAAACAGCTTAGACCTTATACTATATAGTAGCACAGTTCTTGCAAGACACAATAAAAAAAATCACCCGGCAGATATTTCCGAGTGACCTAAAAGGAAAAGATGAATTTCTCTAAACTCCGATTGTAGGAGGGGCTTCCAAATTGTCAATTTTAAAATCAACAGCTGTCATTAAAAAAATTATTTCAAAAATGAAATCTTATCGACTTCTTCAAGTTGATTTTGTTCAAAATCAAGTATGTAGGCCATCAGCATTCTAATATCTTTATGCTTAGAGAAGGCCAGAGTCTTTTTTATGTCCTTAGTCTCTTTGTAAAAATTAGTTATCTGCGTTTTTCTAAAGCAATGAAGCCTTAAATCATCCCTTCCTAAAACTTCTTTGGCGTAATTTGAAAAAATACGGGAGGCATGTCGTCTTGCTACGGGCCCTCCTCCTTTTCTGGATGGGAAAACAAAATCATTGGGCCCTGGATCACCGTATTTTAACTTTTTAATTTCTAAATATTCCAAGAAGGCCTCTTTTAACAGAACCGAAACCCTATAAACTTCTTTCTCTCCCTTGGTCCCCTTCCCTGCCATTTTGATTTGGGGAGGGTCCATGCTTAATCCTGTTAGATCATCGTGAACTAAAAGCCTTACTGATGAGTTCCTAGTAGCTGTTTCAGCGTAGGTTTTTATCATCATAGAGTTTCTTACTTCAGAAAACTTCTCATCGCTTGGGGCATCTATTAACTGAATAACCTCATCCCTAGGAATATATTTACTCACAGTTTTTAGAGGTATATTTTCACTCTTTAGTGTTTTGGCGGGATTCTTTTTTATTCTGCCGTTTTCATGTAAATGTTTAAAGAGGGCCTTAATAGATGACTTTTTTCTCTCTAGTGTCTTAAGATTTATAGTCCCGTCTGGACGTTTTGGAAGGGTCTCTCTTAACGCCTCTAAAAACTCTGTAATATGTTCTACTTCAACTAAGTCAGGACCCTGAAAATTAAATCTCATGTGTAGAAATTTTATAAACAGGGCTATATCTGATTCGTAACACTCTCTAGTCAGGGGATTGGTATATTTCTTTAAAAACCCACCAATAATAAAATTCCATTTTTCTACGAAATCAGAAGGAACTGGATTAAACCGCTCTAATTCGTCCAGATTTTCAACAATCAAATTCAATGTTGATTCCTGGTTTCAAGCTTAGAGCGATTGAAGGTAGCAATATGAAAGTAATGATGAAGATCCTCATAGTCCTGCTGACCCATGATTTTATTCTTTTTTAGCCTCTCCCACATTTCTTCAGTATTGATGAGTTTTACGTTGCAAATATCCCTGAGGGTGTTAATAGATTTACGATATTCCATAAGTGCTTTAAGCTTCTCTGGATTTGATTCCTTTATTTTAAAAACCGCCCGTTCCGCTTCACGAGTTTTAACTAAATACTTTTTAATATCATCCCAGTGAAGGGAGAGGAATCTATAAAGATCATATGTCTCAAAGGCCAGATCATTGATCTTTGATCCTGCCCCATTTTTTCCTGGTCCTGAAAAGCTCTTTAGTGGAACTATTGATTCAACAATATTCCAAAACTTCTTTTTTACTCGGCTTGCTTTATAAATGGACTCATTTTCATGTCTTTCAAACTCAAAAAGTCCAGCTGATCCTTGCTTATAAAGAGTGGCCACTTCTTTACTTCTAGTTTTTGGAAGATCCTTAATTAGGAGCTCACACTCAACTGTTACAGGATCTCTATGTTTAAGCTCTGCTTGCCTTTGGATTTCAGCATCAATTCTGGCAAGTTGCTCTTTAAATTTAGCGTTTGTTTTTACTGGGCCTGGGCTTGGCTTTTCTGATTTTACTAAAGGTGCCTCAGAATCGGCTTCCTTCTCTGCCCGCTTGAGCTTTTCTTCGAGTGGTTCTTCGTCTCTCATTCCGTTGAGTAGTCCGACCATATTATCCTCTAAAGTTATTCATCATAATGAATTTCAATAGTATCGAGTTCAATTTCATCAATTACAGAATGATAATCTGTATATGACTTAGAATCTGTGTCGTAAAAAATAGTTATAGAATAAGTACAGCTAAACGGTACATTAAGACTGTGATATTCTGTGGGCCCATAACTATAGTCCCTATCCTCGCTATCCCAGATTCTATATTCCGGTTGGCCAACTTCTACTTCAATATCTCCATTAACAGTAATGGAGTAGACGGCCAGGGAGTCTTCACGGTCATCTTCAAGAAGATCGATATCCACAATATCAAAGTTTTCATGCTGAACTTTCACAAAATAAGCATCTGAATGGACGCAATCAACTTCAACGAGTCCGTCAAAAATCTCTGGGTTCATTAACCAGTGATTATACTTGGTCGCTAAATTTTTAATGTAGCGTTTTTCTTGCTCAAGATCCCTTTCAAAATCATCTTTGATGTAAAATTCAAGAAATTTACTGATACTTTCAAAATGGTGGGATCCCACCTGGAGATCCTTGGAACATTCTGTGAATTTCTTATCATTTGAGATGATTATTAAATCCGGAGACATGTTCTTAAGGACATGTCCAAATCCTTCGATATTTTGCTTTTTATCAGCAACTAGCTTTCTGTTACCTTCTTTGTACTGTTTAAGACTCAGTACCTGTAACAGATCGTGGTATTCGTCTGTTTTCTTTTTACCAAATGGAGCTAGGTTCTCTTTACAGCGATGAAACATTTCATCTGCATTAACCTTACCCAGGGGTAAAAATAGCGGCTCAAGCCCGCTTAAAACTTTTTTAAAATGGGCTTCAGTAATATCTTCATGGGATTGTTTATAAAAATCCTCGTTAATTGAAACAAAATCGAGCCCGTTTAAGATATTGAATCTATCTTTTCTTTTTAAAGCATTTCTTTGTTCAGATACAAGCTTTCCAATATGGGTTTTAATCTCATGCTCTAAAACTTCGTTTGAGAGGATCCGCACGTTTCCATGCCTTATATGGTTTTTCAGGGCCTTAAATTCTGAGGTATTTGGGTTGAAGCCATTTTTTACAAAAATGTTCGTATCCAAATAGACAAAATAGTTCTCTAGGTGATTAAAGTTCATCAGTTATCTTGTAAAACATCCTTCTCTCAACAACTGTTAAGATAAATGCTAATACGGCCCCGCTTGCGTTCATTAAGAAAAACTTAATTATAAAAGGATGCCCCTCGGGCTCCATTCCATATCTTACATATCCGTAAATTCCAATTCCTGCACCAATGAAGCACCAAAGTTTCAAAAAGAAGTCCATGAGCTTACTCATCTCTTTAAATCTTAAAATTTTTGCTTCTTTATGTTGGTCAATCATTAATACCTCGGACAATCCTTACTTATGACGTTTTGGCATTTTTCCGCCCTTCCGGAGTGTCTAATTCCTTCTCTATTTACAAAGCATCTGGTCCCGTTAAATTTTGAACATTCATAATCAACTGGACAGGCCACATACTTTTCTTCGGAAATTTCTTTATCCCTAACCTGGCATGTACAAATACAGCACCTTCTAACACCCTCTTTTGTAACAGATGAGGTGGTTGCGAGTTCTGCACAACCAGAAATGAAAAAAAGAGCTGTGGTTAGTACGGTTAAAAATTTCAAAAAATCTCCTATTCTACTCTTCACTTGCTCGTTCATCAGTCAGGTACATATATAAGGAATACGCACCAAAAACCATGTAACTGAACAAAAAGAGGCCATTTTGATAGGCGTTAATACCTTCTTCTAAGTCTCTTCCAAAAGTAAATGTAAATGGCAGTAGAAAAACGACTAAAAGAACCACTAGCTCAATGCTTAGATACTTTTTAACTTTTTCCATCGTCCATACCCCTTACAAAAAACGGCCTAAATTAGCTAAAATTATCCTCGATTTCCGAATGTCCCATAACTCCAATTATGGGACATTCCATTAGTGTTACGTTTGATAAAATAACGTCACACACCAAGGCTTATAATCCATTTTCCGCCTGCATCAAAAAATTGTCAAATGTGAACCAGTTCAGGTTTTGAAGTAGTTCACAGAATGAACTGGTTCAAAAAGCGAACTGATTCGGGTTTAGAACTACTTTTAAGAACGGGTTGCAGAGCCAGGATCCGTTACCGCAAAAGGTGATCCCTTATTATTTCGGGTGATACATAGGGACTACTGATGTGGGTGGTACTCACGTGTGTACTACCCAAGCCCCTAGCCCCTATCGTCCGAGATCTCGGACATTCCCTGTCGTCAGGATCCTCACGTTTTAAAGTTGTATATAAAGATAAAGGAGGACTTATGGTCTTATTGGATGACTTTTTACTATTTTCAGAGTTAGCCCTTACTAAAGGAGATATCCCTAACTTTTCTGCACTGCTTCTCTCTTGGTGGTTTTTTGTAACCATCTCAAGTTTGAACAAACTGAATACTTCAACACGTAAAATAGAGGGGTCTAGAGTGAGCATCTTTATTGATAAACTTACTATAAAGATGAAAAGCCCAAAGCTCTTATAAGGAAAATTTAGAAGCGTTCTCATATTATAGGCCATACCTGAAGAGTTTTTTTCATTAAAAACTCTATTTGTGTGTGCCTGTATGGTGAGAACTGACGAGGGATCTTTCCGTCGCCAAAATAATCATCTCGGCCGAAGAGGTGCTCGTCAAGGCCATAACGGCCTCATAATTGCGTCATCAAAATCTTAAAACACTAAGAATTGGCCCCTACTATCAATCCATCGAGTTTGGGGCCAAGCTGTGCGTATATAAAATATTTTATCAATCCTTTCAGAAATATCTATACCCCCTATCAGGTTGGGTATTATTAATACAAAAACCTCCTTATAACACCCTGATATTGTTAGACTTATTACAGATTTCTACCCACCTGGTTAACAAATTCCGTTCTTTTGCCGGTCTGTATTGAGAGGAATCGGTAAATCAAAAAACAATCGTTTTACCTCAAGGCCTCGATGAATAAGAGGCGGCACTCCCCCCATCGGGTTTTGTGCTTAAGAGAGTTGGATCCTGAATCTCAAAAATTAACAACTCTCATTAAAGGATTTTATCAAGGAGGTAAGATGAAAAAATCCAAGCTGTCTCTGATCTTAGATTTTGTGTTTGAAATTTTAGTATGGGTTTTTGAAAATCCAGAAAAGTTCAAAAAGTTTTATGAGAAAATTTTCGGGGATGGATAAAATCATCCCCTATTCTCACTCTAACTCGCAATGTTATATCAACTTTTTTAAATCGTTTCTGAGGACCAAGATTTTTAGAGGCAAAATCATATGGAAGGTGGCCAGTTTTCGCCTTAGAAGTGAAAACAGAAGCCATAGAGCCTCTGTCTAGTCTTCGGTCGTGCTGAACTAATCAATTCTTTGGAATTATACCCACCACGAACATGGCCACCACCCACATACCCACTACCGACATCACTAACACCCACGTACCCAACACTGACGTCGCCAACACCCACGTACCCAACACCGACGTCGCCAATACCCACGTACCCAATACTGACGTCGCCAATAGCCACGTACCCAATACTGACGTCGCCAATAGCCACGTACCCAATACCGACATCGCCAATACCCACGTACCCAATACCGACATCGCCAATACCCACGTGCCCAATACTGACGTCGCCAACACCCACGTGCCCAATACTGACGTCGCCACCACCCACGTACCCATTACTGACGTCGCCACTACCCACGTACCCATTACTGACGTCGCCACTACCCACATACCCACCACTGACGTCACCAAAACTCGTGGCCCAAAGACTCAGATCCAAAACATGATGCTTTGAACTCTTTAAGAAATTCAAAAGGGGACTTTAGGGATTTAAAATTTGTTCCTCGAAACCCTGTCAGTAGATTATTTCATTCCAAAACTCCAAAAGCCTTACTGGTAGGGGCGAAAGAAAATCCCATAGGAGAAATGAAAGAATTTTATATAATGATAATGAAAAATTTTATTCCAACTTGAGATAATGCCTCATTCATAAAATTCGTTGGCCTTCGATTAAATAATTAGATTTTTTAGTTTACAAAAATGCAAATTCAAAAAATAATAAGATTATTGAATGTTTTTTTTGAATTTATACATGACAAAAAAAATAATTATAAAATAACACACACAAAGGGAGTTGTTGGAATGAGTTATTTTCAAGATGATTACCCCGTTCACACAAGAGATTTTATCGAAATTTTTGATCTTTCACCAAGCACACCTTATGTACTTGCTGATAAGAAAAAAGATTTGTTTGGATTTAAAGAAATAAAAACCAAAAGTAATACGTTTTATAACGCTGAAGCTATTAGAAATTATAGGCTATCAAAGACTAAAGAAAATAAACCTGGAGAGGTAATTTCTTTCTATAACAGAAAAGGTGGTGTTGGTAAGACAACACTTATTCATCAGCAAGCTGTATATAGTGTTATGGCAGGATATAAAGTTTGTATTATTGACCTGGACTCGCAAGCAAATATTACAAAATCATTTAAAATTGAACGCCCTAAGGAACAAAAAACTTGGTTACAAATTTTCCTGAAGGAGTGTGAGATTAAGGATGCGATACACGAGGTCAGAAAGAATCTTCATTTAATCCCTGCAAACAACAGATTAAGTAGACTTGCCAGAGAGATAGATCCGCATGATGGGTTTACCCAATTCAAGGAAGACTTTGACAAGCTAAAAGAGGTCTATGACAAAATCTTCATTGACTGTGGAGGCGTAGCAGACAGCACTGTTTTTCAAACATTAACAACTTCTGATGTTATTATTTCCCCTGCGTTTGCTGATGATTATTCAGAAGAAGGCTTGGAACTAACTATGGAAGAACTTGAGAAGGCTTCCAAGCTCGGTTTTAATCCTCGACATATAATTGTTATCAATAGTTACTACCAAAAAGAAACTACCGCTAAACAGTATAAAAAGCTTTATCTTGAACTCTATGAAGACACAGTAGCAAGAACTGTAATCAGGCGTGCTGTTGATTTTACAAAAGCAACAAGTGAACAAAGGTCTCTATTTGAATTTTGTTATGATAACAAGATTGATAATGTTCTGGATGATGTACGTCTATTATGGCATGAAATTTTCAACCCAGAGCAATTTGAAAAACTCTTAAAAAAACGTGCTATTGAAATAGAAGAGAAGAAGGCCAAAGAAGCTAAGAAAAAAGCTAAGTCCCAAGCTAAAAAACAAGGCGATATTCATATTCCATCCACTGAATCGAATATCTCCCAAACTGAGCACATCGCTCAATAGGAGGGGAGATGGCTGAACAAACAAATTATCCTAAATTGCATAGTACAGGTGATGGCACTTCTGAACCTCCAAAATATTTCTTTTTGTACTCAGAAGAACATCAGCCATTTGAAATTACAAAATTCCAAAGAAAAGAATTTTTAAAGAAGAATCAGATCGAGGGTGTTTATAGGCCCGATCTCAAAAATAAACTTCTGGTAGATATACCTTTAATAAATGAAGCCGAATCTATTAAAGATGAGCCGGCTGATAATGATGAGTCTACCGATAGAACCGACGAGATTAGTGATAGCGAGAGAATGTATACTCTTCAAATCCAAAAACTAAATACTGATCTTAGCAATGAGAAATCTGAATCTATTAAACTTCAAGCTGAAATTGCCGAACTCAAGAAAGAGATTACAAATTTAAAGAATATAGGGACTAGGGACGTCGGTAGTGGGGACGTGGGTGGTACCCATGTGCCTACATCCGACGTATCTATTCAGAAAAACCATAATCATTTAAAATTAACTTATCTCTTCTTATTGAAGAAAAAATTAATCCCCCAGGGAACGCTCAAAATGAGACTGTATGCTTTCTTAGAAGAAGAGTTTGATAGTGGAGAAAAGTTCAGTGGTAGCTTTTATAAGTTGAGAAAAGAACTGGAATCAAGAGATGGTAGTATGGCCAGAGAGAAGTATTTAAAGGTTGTGGTCAACGAGATGCTTGAAGAGGGTTTAATTAAATTTAAAATTAATGAAACTGAAAAAGGAATGGCGCTCGAAGGGCTTCATTTAGTGTAAAAAAAAACCCGGTTTGCAGACCGGGTTTTTAAAATACGTTGAAATGCAATTCAACATAAACTTGTAAGACCATATTAATTCCGAATTGCATTTCTTTCAAGGCCAGGGGCCCCATAAATAGGGGCTTTGAGCGTATTTTTATCAATTTTTTAATATTTACGGCCATTTAGAGAGCTAATTTTTTAGCTCAAGGATCTCTATTGCTTGATGAAAATGCTTCTAAATTGAAGCCGTTGCACTCGTGTGTCCAAAGTAATGAACGAGTATTTCGCAGGCTCTTATTTCAATCGGGACTTGATTTAGTATTCCTGTCCCATGGCCGTACGTCTAAATATTTATATAAGAAAAGACTCATTCAAATGGAATTAGAAAAAAAATTTCCTGAGAATCAAAAAAGGAATGGTTACAAGTTTGACTCAAAAACATTAACTAAAAGACAGAAAATAGATATTAAAAAAATTGCAAAAACAACCGGCCTTATCCATCTTTTTCCTTCGATAGAAAACCCTAAATCCTTTGATTTCGCCAATGAAGAACGACTTTTAGAAGATTATTTCAATGAAAAGTCTCGCTTCTATGAAAATTATGGCTCTCTAAAAAGTATTGAAAGCTACTCATTCATAGCTTCGGTCGCAAGAGGCTATAGAGTTAGGGTAGGTTCTAAGATTGAACCAAAATCTATCGAAGAATTTAAAGCTATTGCATTTGCGATCTTGGCTGATGAATTGATTTACGGGATCTCACAAAAAAGGATCTCTGAATTTCTAAATCTTGATGAGAGAACAATAAACTCTTATCTATGTAAAAACCGAGCTAAATTCCTTATTAAAAGGAACCACTTTGTGCGTCTAACGGACCCAACAGAAGCATATAAATTACTTCCACGTCACTATAAGCATAACGATATTAGGGGAGTGTATAGAGACGCCTCAGGAGCTCTTATACAGCAGTTACCGAATAGCTATAAGATTGACAGGAAACTGGTTGGTTCAGACCTTAAAATTAAAAATAAGACCTTTAAATTTCAAAATAAAATCAATAATCAAATAATCGTGAGAAAACAACTTCTCAGTGATGATAATAGCAATAGTTCGTCTTTAGGATCGTACGCATACAAGGCAAAGCTAAGAGCCTTAAAGCAATCTCATGAGTGTGACCTCACTAAAAGTCTAAAGAACGAAACCTTAAAGCGCCAAATGGATTTACTAGGAGCTTCAAGGAAGGAGTGTTCCAGGAAGACGGAAGATAGCTGTTACTCAATCTATGAAAAAAGGTGGTTTTACTACGGTTGGAGATCAATCCCTGGCCAGGAGTCGGTTGTAACTAATCCAGAATTTAAAATGGGCTTATCCAATGAGGAAAAGAAAGTGTTTCAGCGTATGAGGCAGTATTTCTGTCTTAAAAACATTCCGCCTGGAATGAGTGATACGCTTAATACTTTGTTAAATCTTGGAGTTAACCTGAAAGATGGATTTGTTGTAAATGGGGACTTAGAAGCTAGTGATAGAGAGTGTACTTCAATAGACTCTCTTATTCCTATCATTAAGTCTGAGAATGGCTTTTCTGAGATATTAGATTCTTCTATAAAAAAGGCAAATTCTCGTGAAATGTCTTTAGTAGAAAAGAATGTAAAAAGTATAGAAGAGGCTAGGGAACAGAAGCAACTATCTGTTAGAAGAGTATGGTATAGGGAGTATAAGGAGATATTAGAAGTTCTTTCATCTGACCTTTCAGAGAAACAAAAGAATTTTAAACTATCTCAAATATCACTATATCGAATGTATCACCTTCCTTCTTCATCTCAACTAGCTCTTTCTCTGTGTGTGCCACTTAAAGACAGAACTCAATTAAGAAGGAGTGCGTCGTAATGTGATTATTACTTTCTAAAATGTTTCTTTAATGTCGAAAAATAAAATGGATAAGTCGCATCTGCTGAGATGACTAGCTTATTAAAGCAGGCTAAGAATTCATAATCATTTGGGATTCCGTCTTTCCCGCCTGAGAAGCTTACATATATCTTACAGTGCTTTTTGGTGATCTGTTTTATCTCAATCTCAGTGGTTAAATTTTTTCCGTAATAATCCGTTCCAAATTCACTAAACTCTGCCTCTTTTACTTTAAGACAGGGAATAACATCAAATTCTTTGTTAAATTCCCAAATAAAAAAATATGACACTTTCTTATGTCGATAACCAACATCAATTAAGTCATGGATCAGGACGCCTGGTCTTTTTAAATCCAGTTCGTTGTAGGCCACATACTTTTTACCCTTTGTCAGGTGATTTATGTATGTTCTAGCAAAGAAAAATGCGCCTACAATTAATCCTAAAATAAATATGTCTTCACTGTACCTGGGCAGGATTTCTTTTTTAATTAAGACAAAAATTGTCGTGTACAGAACGGTTGCTATGAGGGAGTCGAAAAAATAACTACTTCTTATATGTTTTATGGTGATCTGGATAAACCTAAGGATTGTGAATGATCTTCCTTCAAACAACTTGGTTGCTTGTGCGCCTATATATACATTAGTAAAATCAATAAAGGCTATTTGGACAATAGCAAATACCTTCACCATGCCTATAGTTATACTCATATCGGCCAATCCGGAAACACCTTCTGCTACTGCTGAAAGGATAATTACGAATAACACTCCCTGTACGAGTGTTTGAAATGCGTCAGAATTTCTAAATCCGAGAGTATTAAATGCCCGCTTAAGTTCGTTTAACTCGTTAGGACCTGGGTTCCCACCGTCTACATAGTCAGAAAAATTTATGCGACTAAGTTTCCAGATCCACAATCCAAAAAAAGTAATACAGGATCCAGTAAGGAGAGAGTTGATTATTGAGGTGTATGTACCTAAAAATTCTGATTTTCCCAATAGGGAATAGATTAATACACAGTTGAATACTGCTAACATCTCAAAGATTCTGGCCTGCCAGTATTTTGGGGTAAGGTTTGAGACGATTACTTATCCTTGGCTGAAATGTCTCCCTCTAGGAGTTTCCTGGAATATCTATTGCTAATGATGCCGAAAAGGCTCACATTTTCATTATGAATATCTTTCTTGGCCTTCTGTTGATTTTTAGTAAAACTCTTTAAACGGTAGATTTTATTCCCTGTTTCGCTTGCAAGGCTCCTCATGGTGGCTTTGCTTATTTTTCCTTGAGAATACTCATAAACCACTTCATCCCAGTTGATTTCGCCGCTTAAAACGCCTGACTTTAACTTATCGAGCTCATTATTCTCTACAAGACTCATTACCAAATTCTCTTCTGGATCATTAGTAGAGATTCCAGAGGTATTTTTAACAACCTTACCGGCGAGAGAATCTGAAGAACCTGTTTCATTATGGCTTCTTAGGTTGTTGCCTAAATAATTAGAGTCATTCTTTTGATTAGAGTTATTGAGCCTTGTAGTTGTATCTCTTTGGGAGAGATCGTTTATTTTACTTCTTGTACTTTCATTTTTACCTGAAATAACAGACTTTAAAGAAGATATTTTTAGAGCCGAGGAATCTTGAATCGAGCCACCTCTTCTATTTAAGGTTGGGCTATTTTGGGATCTCAGAGTGGCGATCTTCCCCTCAAGATCACTTTTCTCGATTCCAATTTCACTTAGAAGCCTAGATACTTCGTCCTTTGTGTGGTTATTGTGCATCATCACTAGGTTAGAATTTTTTAAAGAGTCTGCACAAGGATCCTTAACCTCCCCAAGACTCGATAGCGAAAAGTCAAAGCCATTAGAGTAAATGGCATTAAACTTAGAGTAATCAACAACTGATAGGTTGTTATGCCTATTGAAGTTTGATGAGCACTTTCTATAGAGCGAATCATAATTGGGAAATGCACTTAAGCTCTTTGCCAAATTATTCAGTAGATGAGTTTTAAATCTACTTCTAGTCCCAGCCATCGCAGTTTTTTTATCTCTAAGTGAGTTTGAGGCAATTAAAGCACTTGATTGAATGTTTCCATTTGCGACCTTTGCCTTTACTTCATCTCCATATTTTTTAAAATCATCCCCTTGTTTCTTTCTAAGTTGAGCTTCTTCTTTTCTTAAATTGTCATATTTGGCTATTAGCTCTTCACATTTAGAATTGTCAGCGGATTCGACACCTTGATACCTACAAGTAATTTTTTTATCTTTACTGGAGGTCACAGACTTTCTATTGGGATCCATTCTCTGAAAATTATTAGGATCGAGGTAAGAAACCATGGCTGCACATTCATTGATCTTAGTAAGCAAATTCCTGGAAGCCTTGGGCACATCGCCATTATCAATTGAAATAGGGGTTTTCAATAATGCACCTAGATCGCGCCAAGATCCCCTAAAAAAAGCATGGGGATTGGCCCCGCCTTCCTGTACCTTTCTTGCTACTACATCCAAAGGCTCACTCGATAGGGCCTGACAATTTTCGAGATCAGAGTTTCCTGTAAATTTTGCTTCACCCTTATGATTGACGACGTTATTTTTACTTTTAAACTTGGTGGGGATATTTTTATTTTTCCGTTCTATCAATTTGGGAACAAATTTAGCGGTCAATGCACCTATCCCAAGAATTTTAGCATATTTCCAGATTCTACTCATATCAGTAGCTTTTTCTAGTGGCAGTTTTCCAGATAGCTGAGTCTGAGGAGTGTTCTGAAAATGTGTGGATGTTGATATGTCATCTATTTCAGTTTCTAAAGAAGAGGGGAGTAGGGCACCTCTACCGCCTTTGGCAATGGCCACGTGTTGAGGGCCCATTTTATAATTTTTTAACAAGTTTTTTGTATTATGATGTACAAATATCACGGATCCGTTCTGAAGAATGTTGATTAATTTTTTAACAACTCTTTTTCTAACTGTTAAACATCCTTTAGATTTTCCAACCATCCTTAAAATTGTCGCCCAGAGCTTGTTTACATAAAAACCAGAATGAAAAACTATTGCCCTAGATCTTACGTTAGTATTTTGCCCTGAGGTTATACCATCCAACCTCATAGCGTCTCCGAATCTGTTAGACCAATACCTCTCTCCTGTGATGTAGGTTCCAAGAGAGCTCTTAAATGAATTTGGCGTGTTTGAGAATGTCTTTGCCTTCCAATATGAGCCAGATCCTTGACCATGAGAAACAAGTTCTGTGGCAATTACTCTAGGATTGCTAAAAGTTACATCCACGATGACAAATCTTTCGCTTCCGGAAATCTTATTAAAATCAACAAAGCCGATTATGTTTTTTTTAGCCTTACCTTTAACTTTTAAGTGAAGAAATTCTTTATATGAGAGCAGAAACTTGTCGAATAATATTTTCTCTTTGGCCAGTCCTGCCCTGGTGTAAATATTAGAAGCATATTGTTGAATCTCCACATCCGGTGGAATTGTAGATTGCGCAAAACCACATAGGCTGATGATAAAAACTAAAATGGGAAGAGTGTACCTATAAGGGGAGATCATTCGGACTCCGCTAGTTCTTCATCGGGAACAGCTTCTATCAAGTCAAGCTTTTTAAAGCCGGTTATAAAATACCTCTTAGAAATAATCTTAAAAATTGATTTACCTGTGTCCTTCTCAATATCATTAGTATTAAGCACAACAACGTCATCGTCTGGCTCTTGAAAGTCATGGGAATGGTTCACCTCTTCTGTGAACGAATCCAGTGAGTCATTATTACTTCGTTTTTTATTCAATGACCCTTTACCTGATCCAGAAAATGTTATCCCTGACTTTTTAGGAATCTCTATATTGCCGTTTTCAGCACTTTCAATATACTCGTCTGAAGGTCTGAGGCTCTGGGCCAACTCTTCTAGGCTTTGCTTTGCCTTACCCATAGAATCGCTCTTGTTGTAAGCTGACTTAAGAAATTTTCTCCTAAAATCAGCCAGCAATGGATCTCTTTTTCTTTTTTCAAGAGCATCCTTTTTGGCGAGTTTTCCAAGTTCTGCTCTTAAAAATCTTTTGGCCTTTATTGCGTTTTTAGAAAATTCGGATGTGTCCAGGTCAGAGAAACCATAACGCCCACTAGCCAAAGCGTTTATTGCATTTACTGCACCATCAACACCAAACGAGGTCCCCAGACCTCTCAGTTCGTTCTTATTCATTGATACCTTTAAGCAAGAGTTTTCGTTCTTAGTATCGAGAATCTGTCTGCATTTACAATCTCTATCGACCTGACCGTTTTTCATCACACACACTTTTTTCTTCAATTCTTTATTGAGGGTTGTGTAATCTTTTGGTGGAACGAAAAGACTTTTCTCCACCCCTTCCCAAAAGTTATTACAGATATCTGAGTTTGTTCTATTCTCATTCTTAGACCCATCCTCGTTATAGCAATAACATTCCGGATCTGAAGATATCTGCTCTCTCTGCTCGGGGGAACAGTACCCAGCTGATGCGGTTTTGAATCTTAAAATGGTTTCTTTAATCTGTTTAAGTTCTTTCTTAGCCCTTTCTTCCTGAAGTTTCGCTGAACGCATAAGCTTATAGCTCAAACTAGATCCTGTTAAACCGATTCCTGCGATCCCAGTAGAAGTGTTTACAAGCTTAGTTAAGCCCTTGTTGGTAATTACACCACCAGGGGCTCCTGGTGCGGGTCCTATTCCTGAACAAGGTGGGGACTTAATTAAGGCGATTTCTGCAATGGCGACGACTGAGGCCGTGGCGTATAGGCCAGTGCTAATCGAATAGGCGTTTTTCATAATCTTGGCCAATTCGATAACAACTTCTCTTTCTACTTTTGCATGTTCTAGGGCCTGCATCTGAGCATCATAAGCCCCTTCTTCTTTGACTTGATTCTCATAATCTTCCTTAATTGCTTTAAGCCTGCTTCTACTAATCCACTCTACGGCGGCCGTCGCAACAAGATTCGCCTTTGAAGCTAATCCCATGATCTTTTTTGAAGTACAGGGTGCAAAATCACTCATCGCAGACTTATCAATCATCTCTAGGGCAAGATACATTCCTGATATAGATGCGTTAGCGTATTTACCAGGCATGTCAGTTGCCTCGTCCAATTCCCTAAGTTCGGAATGATTAAAAGCAACTTTGTCGTAACAGGCATTTCTTTCACTTAACTCTTTATGGTTACACTCTTTCCAGTCTTCTCTTAGATTTGTTGTTTGAACTTGGTTCACACAAGTGTTTCTTGAGCAGTCCCAATCCATCCCGAAGGTATTTACACAATCCTTTCTCTTGCTTTCCATTGAACTATTTTTGTAATAACAAGCGGAGAATATCTCACTCGATAACGATAAAAGAAATAATGTAAACAGGATCCTTGAACTCATTTTTTTGCGCGCTTGACTCTTTTTATAATCACAAAATTATGAAGCTCTTTTCTATATCTCTTGCTGATATAATCTTTAAAAAGGTTCTTTTCCCTTTCGCCAATCTGTTTAGATGCTTCAAATTGTGAAATTCCTCTCTCTGCACGTTTTTTCCTTTCTTCGGCTTCGAGGATAAGCTTTAACTGTTCTTCTTTATCAATGGCTGAGTTTTCATTAAGAGAGAATCCGTATTTATTGACTGCGATATCCTCAAGAGTCACCTTGCCATCACCTTCTTCGGGGAGATCTGGTGAAGACTTTTTCTCTGCACTCTGGGTTGAATAACTTTGTACTGGTTCAGGCTCAGTGTCTACTTTCTCTTCTTTGCTCTCTTCCTCTTTTTGGGTTTCAACTATTAGAGAATCCAGGGTTAATCCATCTTTGTCTGAATCGAAATCTAGTGTTTTAAATTTAGAACCAAGTTTATTTCCGATCAGATCATGACTCTTTTGGATTGAGGCAAAAAGTAATGGATCGTTATTCTTGATTTCCGCCAAAGGGGAGGGGATCCTATCCAGGGCACTGGATAATGCTTTCCCTTTATTATACAAATCAGTTGTTAACTCGGCATACTCCTTGCCTGAGTTTGTCATAATGGATTTTTTATAATTCAGTAAAAAGGATTTAAAATCTTTTTCAGGAAAACCATTCTTAGAGAGCTTATTACTCAATTCTCCTAAAAGAAATGAATCCTTTTTCGAGTCAATCAACTTCATTTTGGAAAATTTCGCGTCCGACTTATCGCCCTTCAAGGTGTAGTCGGTAATTGGGTAATTGAATTTCAATTTTGAAGCATTAACTCCATCAAAGCCTTTGGCAATATCGTTGGAGGCATTAATTTGGTCGTTATAGGTATCTATTAACTGGGAATAGCCCTCATCTGCCCCTTTGGTTGCAGTTTGACTAATTTTTAAAATAGCCTTTCTTCCGTCAGTGAACTTGTCATAATTCTGGGCGACCTCTCTAGCACCGGAAAGGAGATCGTTTCTTATCTGTTCTGAATCAACTTTTCCCGCATTTGCAACATCCATAAAGACAGTTCTCATTACTTCTTCAAATATTGATGCTGTCCTTCTATCTACTTTCCTAAGAGATTTACATGTTGCTAAGTTCTCCTCTAGCTCCTCTGTGAAGTCTGAGCACTCTTTGACGATTTTCTTTTCGTCTTTTGAGCTACAGGCGTCCTCAACTCTTTTATAGGTGATTTCTTTGACTTGTTTTACGAATCCTCTTCTGTCTTGATAAGGTTTAACGTAATGCTTTTCGTACTCCCCACCGATTTTTAGGAAATCATACGCCTCTCTAATTCTGGCTCCGCATTGACCACCTTCGCCCCTCTTTTTTCTTAGCCTTTTAATGCAGTCTTTTCTTTTTCTAGCCTCTTTTCCGATTTTTGCATCAACAATTCTTTCTGCAAGCTTATCTATCGCACCATCTACCCAATTATCTTTCTTTCTAATAACAGTTGATTGTGACATTCCATCAGCTGATACTGCGGGGAGGATAATGCTTGAAAATTGAGTGTCGTTTTTTACTTCCTCTGAATCTTTAAGCGTGTTGACTTTATCTTTAACAATTAAAGTACGTGCTTCGTGGTGACGCTTGGATTTGAGATTTCTCTTGGCCCTCCAAACCACAAACTTCTGATCTAGGGGCATGTTTTCATCGCAGACATTCAGGGCCTCAGCGATATTATCCAATATCTCAATATCTTCCATCTCAGTTCGTTCTTCGATGACCACCTCTTTCTTCGTCTGAACGTCATCTGTCTGAGTTGCGGGCACACTAAATGAAACCAATGTGAAAGCTAGTAAAACTAATAACTGATTCATACTGTACTCTTCGGCTGAAATACTATTAATTTCAATATTTTACGCCCTGACCCAAAAATAAAGAAAAATTAATCCGACTCTCATAAGAATCTCTTTAAAATCAACTTGTTACATTCTCTACAGTCGCTAAAACGTCAACTGGACGGTGCCAACTAAAAGAGGGGGCTATCTAATTGTTTTTTTAGCGATTGGGCCGTTTCTGAAATTCAACCATTTAGAGGTTTTCGACTCAAACAAATTTTAGTTTTTTCTTACTAATTCGATATGTTCTTAAGGGGGAAGCGTGAGCGACTTAAGAAACATTGTAGAGCTTAACAAATTAGTTTTGAGAAAACTCGAAGCTTACGAACAAATGAACCCTGAAATGATGGAGCTCCCTGAGTATTCTGAACCTCTTTTGAATCTAAAAAATCAGATTAAAAACTGCATTCACAGAAAGCCGGTTATGCTTGAATCCCACGAAAGACTTTGGGCCCTCGTGGAGTGGTGGTTCTTATGTGACTGTTATGAAGCATGTGATGAGGATCTTAACTGGGATAAAAAATTCGATGAGGCCGCCTAGGGTGATATTACCTTCTCGTAGTGATACTCGATTGTCAGGGTGGTGTTAAATTCAGCGTGACCATAATCTGCTATTTTGATTTCTTTATCATCTAATCCGGCCTTAATTTTATAGTCCTGGTGTGATGCAACCCATAAGGTGATCCCACTTCCACTTAAAAGTCCATTGTGATTTGTTTTTAGCTCGTTGATTATTGATACAAGACTTGGACTTGTCATCTGGCCATCGAGCCAGTTTAATCCTCCAGAAGACGGCCAGCGAATTGCTGAAGTCCTACTCCCGGACACGGCCTCTACGTCGCTATAGTTAAGTAAAGTTGAACTATTATCTGTATTGTTTGCAAAAATTTCTAAATAGTCTGTCCCCTGTACCCAGTTACCTGTGCCAGCTGTAACATGTCCTTTCCCTCTTACAGAAAAACTAGCTGACGTTATTGTAGCGTTACCAGGAATATCCTTTGGTAGTTCAAACCTAAAGACACAATAGGTGAAATCATCTTGTATTGTTTCCCAGTAACCACAAAATAGTGTGTCTGGTTCGGCCGGGGCATGAAGGTATCCCTCTCCATCACTCATATAGTCATACGGATTGGGGGATGAAGAAGTTTCTAAGTCGTCAAGATCATCATCGAGAGAGATCACAAGACTTTCTGAAACAGTTACTACGGCTCCACCTCCGCTTGAACTCCCGCCCCTAACTGTAACTTCTCCTAATAGTTCTCCGGTTTCGATACACGAAACTAAAAATAGGGGGAACAAAAAGGAAATTATTATTCTTTTCATTTCTTCAGAATAGATGAGTCCCTAAAAAAGAGAAGATTCCGAGGTGATCGCTATTTTGGAAAATACAACGTCTTTAAATCACTTGATAGGAGCATAAAAAGTTGTCGAGCGGATCAGCCACAGATGGGCAACTCGTTAAAATTTGTTGTGTATGCAGGGGAGAGATTTGATCGATTCATCTTCCATGTCAAATTATCAGTGCTACATGAAAGTGACCGGACTTTTCTTTTTCCGAACCGAGAATTAATAATATCCATGGCTGTAATAAGTTTTGAAACTTTTTCAGATTCTATAGGATCAAACAAACTCAAGGTATATTCGTAATTATCTTCCAGTTGAGAGAGCTTAATTCCACTTCTTTTATATTCGATTCCGTTCTTAAAGCCGAGCTCGAGCATACTAAGGGCCAATTCAATCAGCCGAAATGTATTGTCGGTAGCTGATCCGATCCTCATTGATTTTTTAAAACTATATTGCTCGATTCCATCTCTGTGTCTATTTGAAGAAAGATAGATGGTAACCTCTTTTGCCACAGATCCCTGTAACCTTAGTTCGGCACTGGCGTCACTAATATGGTCTGAAAGTGCTCTCGCCAGCTCGAACTTCGTATAAACAGATCTAAAAAATGTCCTGGTGCTCATAATTTCTTTTTTCTTTTCGGGAATTTCAGTTACAGGAAAACACTCGATACCGTGCAACTCATCCCTAATTTGAACTACAGCTTTTGTTAAATTCTTTCTTAAAAGCTTAGTGTTGTCATAATACTTTAAATCATAAGCCGAATGAACTCCGAGGCATCTGAGTTGTAAATGGCGTCCTCTTCCAATTCCCCAAAGTTTATCGACAGATATTTCTTTTAAATAGCTGTCTGCTTCTATGTGAGAATGGAAAAACATAACACCTTCCATTTTAGGATCGTTTTTCCCGATCCTGGATCCGACCTTTGCCAAAACTTTTGATGGTGCAATACTAACAGTCGTGGGGATCCCCACTTCTCGCAAAAGCCTGAACCTCAGGTGTTTAGCAAACTTTTTAAGGTCCATTCTTATATTCCAACTAGCGAATGATTCATCTACTGAATAATCTTCTATACCTCCCACCTCTTCTTTTAAAATCTGTTTAAATCTTCTAGAAATATCGAGATAGAGCTCAAAGTTACTAGAAAATGCGATAACGCCATTTTCTTCACAAAGGTTGCGGATCTTAAAATAGGGATCCCCCATGGCTATTCCCAATTTTTTGGCCAACCTATTTCTTGAGACTGCGCATCCGTCATTGTTAGAAAGAATAATACCTGGTTTTCCAATAAGATCCGGTCTAAAAATGAGCTCACAACTCCAAAAGAAAGAATCTCCATCAATTAAAATCACATAAGGTTTTGAATTGCTACTCATGTGTGAAACCTAAATTGCGCCACAACCTTAAAAATTGTTTCTAGTGAAAATTTATTAATTCTTAGGTCGGAATATTTCTTATTGGCCGAAACAAGATAATGAGCATCGTTTCTACGAAAGTAATATTTGCAGATAAACTTTCCCTCCCATACGGCCACGACAATGGATCCGCTTTTAATTTCTGCCTTTCTCGAAATTCTCAAGGTGTCTCCTGGTAAAATGATCGAGGCCATAGAATCGCCCGTCGCCCTGAGGTCCATAATATGTGGCTTACCGGTCTCGAATATTTCATCTAGTAGGTAGGGTTCTACTTGATAATCTTCTCCTAACCCGAAAATTCCGCAGCTTGCTGAAGGTAGAACGATTTCATTTTTGTGCAATTCTCTTGAGTCCATATTTTATACTTACGCATAACTTACGCCCGAGGCCAGAAGAAAATTATTCTACTTGTTTGATTTCAGGCATTTAGGACTAATTATTAAAGAAAAAAACCCCTTCTCCGATTAGTTAAATGTCCCTTTTGGTGATATAATCAAATGAGACATTTAAAGAAGGGAATTATGTGGCACCTGCAAAATTTAATAATCCGAAGAAGTACAGTAAGGATCCAAAGTGGAAAGTTAAAATTTACGATAACGAACCCCCGTACGAGGATCCGCATATAACAATTATCAGGCAACAAAGGGGTGGGAAACCAAAGCAGTGGAGAATCAATTTAAGAACTTTTGAAATAATGGATACGAGTCCCCCTAAAAAGGATTTGCCACCTGAGTTTGTAGAAGAGGTTAAAAATAAGAAGAAAGAAATATATAAAAAGTGGAATGAAATGTACCCCAATAACCCTCTGCCAGAGAATGAAGATGATAAAGAAGAGGGGAAAGAGGCAAAAGAGAAGAAGGTTGTAGTTAAAATCAAGAAACCAAAAAAGAAAAAGTGAGATAGACAATGTCGTTACAAGAGACTTTAGAAATTACAGATCAAAATCTAAATGAATTACCACCCTCACAAAGGAGGGGAAAAATTCATTATGGGGACATTAAAACTAACCAAGCTAAATCTAAATCAATCAACTCATTATGGGCCCAGAGTAACACTATAGTTAAAAAGACTTATAAAGAAATTCTTGAGAGCGATATAAAAGTTCAAAATCAATTTAAAGAGTATGTTTTACTTGTAAAAAAACTGAAAGATAGCTTTGAACTAAGAAGTGAGCTAGAACCTATTTTTCAATTGGTAATTTATCTGGATACTAAAACAGATTTGGATATTGAAGAAATTAATGAGATTAGAAAAACAGAATACCCACAGGATTATATCATCGGAGGAGAGGTTAACCAGGAACACAAGGTTTTAACTCTATATCGTGGAAATTTTGGAATGATTAAGCTTCCTTTTTCATTCTTTAAAAGTAATGCTGTAAACTCGCCAGATTTTTCTAAATTCAAAGTTATTGATGGAGGACTCAGTGTCCAACTTGGTGACTATGAGGCTTCTGCCTATAACATTCTATACCCAAGAGATCCGGATTATAGAAAAAGATTGAACAAGCAAAGAAAGAAAGAGGATAAGACATTTGGGGCATGTCTATTTAGGGCCAGGGCAATTCTTGGTGTAAATCAAGATGATTTTCCTGGAATAGACAGAAAAACTATCAGTCGAATTGAAAACAATGAAGTTGAGCGAATATTAAACATCACAAAGTTAAAAATACTCGCCAGATTGGGTATCACTGAAGAAAAACTAATGGGCTACTAGCACCGTCTGCATTTCTTATCTATTATGAAACTTTAGCGAGAAGTTCGTAATACTCTTCGTCAGGCTCTCTTTTTCCTTCTCTAATCTCAAGACTGTATTGCTTTAACTTGTAGATTTCCGCGGTCTTTTCAATATCTTTTTGATTATTACTAGACGAAGCAGTTGCATCTTTATATGAGAAAAAGGTTACTCGATTTCTATTGTCCCAGACTTCATTAAATTCCAAAACGGTTCCATCCTTAAATCCTACAACAATAGAAGTTTCAGCGTACTCTTCGAGTTTATCAACCACGTTTCCAATGAATTTAATTTTGTCTCTATATTGCCTATGGAGAAATCCCAATAGCGAATAGGACTCGCCGAGAAAAAAGTGAGGATTAGTAAAATTACCTTGCTCTTCTTCTCCTAGTCCTTCCCAATAATCAGAAAATACTTCTTCAGGAGCTACAGCTGATCCATAAGTAAAAATCAGGGGGGTATCGAGAATTTTTTCAATATCTTCGACCACCTCTTCTACCGCTTTAAAAGTATGGTCTTTAATAACAATCTCGGGATCTCTTTGGATTATTTCAAAAGAAAACACGTTGAGAGCGTTGCATTCGGGACAGGTTAATTCGAGCTTACCTTTTGATTCCTCAACAACAGTTGTCACTTCAGCATCACAGCTTTTACATTGAAAATCTAAATCGGTGTCGCCGATAAAATTTGAACTCATAAATATCTCCTATTCAGATAAACTATCGGTCGATACTCGAGAATACTTGAGCTGTTTAATCAAGCCAATTCACAGAAGTTTAATAAGAAAACAGACATTTAACAGGTCTTAATCATCGTATAGAAACGAATTAAGGTCCATGTATGGAAGTGCGTCCATACTCTCGAAATACGACTTAAAATCCTTATCTAGGGCCTTTAGACGCTCAAATAAAACCACGTTCTTTGATTGGGCGAACTCTTTTAGAGATTTTAAACAGGAAAAGGAGTCAATGATTAGACCTCTATTGTTCTGATCCATCGACTCGCTATTTCCATCATTGCTTCCGTTGTTAAAAATATTCAAAAGGGTGTGGCCAAGGCCACCCCCGAAATAGTCGCTAAAACCCAACGGATAGATCAATAAGCTTGCATCCTTGTGATAGCCAGTTTGAACATCGAACAAATTAAAATCGGGTGTAATAAACTCTCTCTCAATAAGGCTCTCGTAGTCAGAGCATATCAATTTGCATGTTTTGTTCAGTTTTTTAAGGTCCTCTATTTCTTCTAGAGAGTTAATCCTTCTACAAATTGAAGATACAAGTTTCTTAATTTCCTCGTCTGGAAGATCACTCATATTTACCTCTAATCGAATCTTCTTAATACGGCCTTCAGGTTTTCTATCCTGGCCCCGGGTTCTATAGAACAACTTTCATGCTCTAACTTTAACTTCAGTGAAACAAAACTATTATCACTAAATTCATCTATGTTTACTGAAAACTCTTGAAACCTCTCAGTTTCTTCATCTTCAATATCTTGAATGTAATCAAGTGTTTTAAAGGAAAAATGAGCGTCCAGGGGAGCACTATCTTTAAAACCAGAAATGGCCTTTCTGAGATCACCCACTGTTGAAATCTCATTTTTGTTATTAACCCCAGATTCTTTTTCGCCTAAAACTTTTTTGGCGTAACTCCAATTATGAAAACCCAATAAGTGGGACACAATTTCAAGGCACCTAGAGTGAGTGAGATCGACCTTATCCACATTTTTTAAATTGGTTTGTAAAAGACGAGCTTTCTTTTTTAAATTAACAGGGGTGTTTTTTGATGAATACATACATCAACTCCTTTTTGGCATATTTTCTTTACTCGCATTAAGAAGGCCTAAAAAAAGTTGATAATTCTTTTCTAGGAATAATTAGAAATTTTCGCCGTAGCCAGGGCCGCGAGTGACCGGAAATTTCAAAACCAAGAATAGGGTAAAAAAGTAATATTCTTGTGTCAATCCATTCCCGAGCATCGCGTCGAGATAAACAGTTAAGCTGATTTATCCATGTCTTTAACGATTGAGAAGAACTCTTCAGGTAAGTCTTTCCATTTTAAAAGAAGGCCAAGAGGGGAGAGCTTCAAATTTTTAGCATCTTTTAGAAAAATATCAACGCCTTCATTTCCCCCTGTAGTAAGCCAGTTTGGGCTTGCCCAATTTAAACTTCCACAATGCTCGCACTCATCCATACTAAGATCGAGGGCGTTGTCTGATGCAAACTTTCCGCAATCTCCGCAGATATGAGAACGCTCATTAAAGGAGATACGATCATCTTCATTTGGATTTTTTTGATAAAGATTCCATAGATCGAGCTCGTACCTATCAATAAGTTTTTGAGTCTTCTTGATCTTTTCTTCCTGGTCCATGATTTTAAAAATCTTTTTACCGTCTTCTCCTCTTCTAGGGCGGGAGTCTTTAATTTCTGAAAGCTTTGCGATTTGCTTATCGAGCCTCTCCTTGGAAATTAAAATTTGATATTTTTTATTTCTAATTTTACCTTCAGGAGTTTTAGCCGAGAGCTTTTCTATGTGGTCATACTCCCTATTTGCCCTACTTCTAAGACGGTTAATTTTCTCTTCAATTACTTCTCTGGCCTCAGTTAGTTTCTTATCTAATTTGTAAAGAGTCGTGAGTTTATCGCTCGTATCAGACTTATGATTATCCATATCTAAAATAGCTTCTCTTGCTTCTTCTTTTGATTTAGGAATCGTTCCATAATCATAGATTTCTTTTCCTAAAAATCCGTCCAGTGCTTCGTCTAGTCTTTCTTTATTGGGGACTATCGCTAACTCTGAACATGCCTGTGGATCGGAACTAGAAATTATTTCGGCCTCGACAACTATTTCACTAGATGGGCTTAGGAATTTCATCCCTTCAGGTAAAAGGGAAGCAAAATCCTTTCCTTTGTAGTGGTCAGTTATAATATGAGCAATACTTCCGTCATTTATGATCTCTAAAAGGAGATTTTCGTCATTATCAGTAAAATTTGCAGTGAGTGTTAAATCATCAAACTGAAAACCATCCTCTCCACTTTTAATGGTTAATCTGTCCATCTTTTCTGACCATTCAAGTGCAAAATTTTTAATTTTAAGGTCTATTTCAATTTGAATACTAACGAGATTATCAAAATCTATCATTAAGGCCTCCAGTGTAGGGTAGTAGTCAACTATAGACTTCCCGCGGGTGGTAATGGGTTATCTATAAATCAATTATGGTACACATATCGTGTACCGTCAAGGCCTTAAAATAAAAAAGTTATTGATATTTGCGGTGGTATTGCACCCAGGCGTAATCGTCACGATTTATGTCTGAGGGCGATCTACTCCCAATATATATGTAATCAATGGTCATTTCTCTCAAGGTTTCAATATTAATCTTTTTATCTATCTCACTCCATCTGTCGTGATTTCGATGTGTACCGTCACAATAGACAAATAGATTCATAGATTCGGTGTTTTTTGGGATAAGTCTATCTCCGCTGATCCAAAACTCACACTTTATGTTTTCGTTATCAGTGTTTAAAAAAGAAATCTTACCGATAACCCCGTGGCCACCTTTAAGTTTCTCGTTAAAGGTGAAATCAATAAACTTCCCACGTTCTTCCCTATTGTATTTTCGTAAATTTGCCTCGGTTATCATAAAGGAGGATCTGATTTTGGATTCTTTAACACTTGTTTCTTCACAGGACTGAAATAAAAAGAGTAGGGGAATTAAGGCCAAATACTTCATATTAATCATCCTGGAAACATTTAAGGTACTCTTCTCTTTCATCTTCCATCAAAAACCTAAAAACTACATCGTGAACACGCTTTAGACTTTCTTCAGAGAAGGGATCAGAAAAGCCCATCTCTTTGCATATATCTTTTAAAACGGGGATATTTTCTTTAACAAGCCATTTAAGATCGAAGGCATGATTTTCTTCTACTTCTTTTAAAAGTTTATATGTATGAGCTCCAACAGAATAATCATGTAAATCAACTCTGTATTTTACAATAAGACCAGAAAGGTGATCCTTCTCATCTTGGGTCATTTTCTTAGGATCATCGTATTTATTTAATAGCCTCTTAAACTCATCTTCTATTTCTTTAGAAAGGCCCATTAGCTGTTTTGTGAGCTCTTTTAATCTGTCAGCTGTAAGATTTTGACCTAAAGTACCTTTTACCTTTGAAACAAAGATCATGAACAGCCCAACGACAATAACAACTGCGATGGTTGTTCCAGGAGAATCCTTTAGCCCTTTTAATATATCTTCAACTTTCATTATCCCATCACCGCAGTTCCACCACCACTATTGGTGCTTCTATAGCCTTTAATCCTCTTTAAAAAATCTTTGAGGGCATCATTTAGACTTTTTCCGTCGCAAATAATCATAACTTTAGACTTAGTAAAAACCTGATTAGCGATATTTTGAATTTCAATATCCCCGATACTAGATTTACCCATCAACTCAAGATTTGCCTCATGGATTGTATCCTCACATTTTTTATCTATATGGGGACAAAGTAGTTCTGGAATGTAGTCTTTAATATCTATTCTAAAGGCCATAACTTATTCTCGATGTTTTTATATTTGGACTGATTATACCTTATTACTCCATATCCTTCATAACAAAGTCATAGGTGTAAATTCCTGCCAGTATCCCTATAACGATAATCAAGATAAAAAATAACAAATAGATTGAGGCAAAAAAGTTTATCCAGGGAGTAAGGGAGCCAAATATCTCAGTTAGGCCTCCAATTGTAAAAAGAAGAGTTAGGGTAGCAAACTCAAAACAAAGAGTGACCCATGCGATAACCTTTTTCGCTGATAGCATTTTATTATAGTGAGAAGGTGAGGGACCGTGCTCTAAAAACCTCATTTCTAAATCGAGCTTTTTTTCTCTTTCAAAACTCGCAGGGTTGCCTTTTACCTCTGTTTTTTTACCTTTAAAGTGAGTGGAGTAGAGAACTTTGGCGACATAAAGTATTCGCTTAAAGGGATTCATCATATTTTTAAATGAATTGTATAATCTAGCCCCGTCACTATCTAAGAATACAAGATCCTTCACGGCCAACCTTAAAAAATAAATGGACGAGGCAAAACAAACGGCCCTAAGAAGTTCATTTTTATGAGCTAACCAATTTACAAACTCGATCATCTAATCCTCCATGATTAGAATTGCTAGGGAAGTGGTGTATTAGTAGATTATCAGTCTTTTAGTGAGTTTTTTCATCAATTTCTTGATTAAGCTTGTTGTTATCGACTTTTTCCTTGTCCTGTCTTTCAGCTTCTTCAAACTGTGATCTATAAAGAATTTCAAAATATCTTCTAACTTCTTCTACTACTTTTTGCGAATCGTTCTTTTTAAAAACAGAATCGGGATTGGCAGGAATATAACGGATGAGGGGTAATTTCTTTAGCCTAGTGAAACAAACAAAGTAGGGAAGTATCATGCCTTTTTGTTTTGCGTATCTTGAGATCATTGTTGAAAGCGTAAGTCCTTTTACATAAAATTCAGAAATCATAATATGAAGATTATCTTTACCCTTTGCGTAGTTAAAAGCAGATTCAAAGTCATCAAATTTTGAAATATAAATATTTGGATCCTTGATCTCGTTTACAAGTTTAGTAAACAGGGCCTTGGTGCAACCAACAACCGTTATTTCGTACATTTTCTCTCCAAACTAATATACTTACATACATGTAAGTTTTATAAAACCCTTACTTAAGATAAAGATTTCTTTATCCTGTTGGACCTCATTGATTATTCTCCGAGTGATCCGACCTTAACTTTTTCTGGGGATTCACTAATCTAAAATTGATTTTTTTGATTTTTGTCGAATCAGAAATTAAACGCTGAGCTCTTTCATTGAGTTGTCTTGCTCGGTAGGTAGTAGGTTTGTATTTATCCAAGAAGGAATTGTGAAACTCCTGAATAAATTCTGGATCCAAAAATTGCATGATAGAAACATCCGGAAAGTAGACATGTAGGATTAATATTATCCCGTTATATATATCACTTCCTTGCTCTCTTTTTTCTAATCTAGAAATGGATCCCTGATCCATAGATAGAAGCTCTCCAACATCAGTTTGAGAAAAACCTTCCTGGATCTTTAAGCATGTGACTATATAGCCCTGAAAGCTAAGTGAAAATTCCGACCAATAATTATTTCTGCTACTCATCTCTATAATTCAAAGTTGAAGGTTTCTTTCAGATATTCCTTTAGGGCCTTTTGAGCGTAAAACAAAACAACCTGCGAGAGGATCCCTAACAATGGGAGTGAAAAGAGCTTTTCGCCGGCATTAATGTCCGTCGCTTTAAGAACATAAAAAAACTCATTTATAAGTACGCCGGTTAAACTGAACAAGATTATAGGGGGCGCTAAATAGAGATTTATATATTTCATCATTAAAACCCTCTACCTCCGCCACTCCAATCGTCTGTTTGAGTGGGAATAACGCATTTAACGCTTTCTCCGCATAACTTAAAAACAACTTTAGTATTTCCCTTGATGACGGGTAGATAATACTCAAAGGAATCTGAGTTAATAGAATATGATTTACCATTAAGAGCTTTTAATACTCCGGTCTTTGTTTTCTTATTCCAGCTTGTAACCTTTCCTCTTAGTGGACCTTTTTTATCTAAAAGTAATATATTCTTGTTTTCAATTTTTACAGTAGTTACAAAACTAAATGTACATCCACAGGCCGGGCAAGAGTCTTCATTATCTTGCTTCTTATCAAATGAATAAATATTAACTGAAACTTTGTAAGAGCAGTTTGGGCAGTTAATTTTTTTCACTTTACTCATTATTCCTCACTTAACTTGTCTTACCCCCTATAAGGACTCTTATGAGGGGAAAAAGGGGAGTGGTGAAATGACCGAAAATAATTTTCTGGGAGATAACATGAAGGGGGCGAGGCACGTTGGTGAAAACTAAACTCACCCCCTTTGGCACGCATACGAGAGGCGAACCCCGTATGTGATAATTATTTTTCGGTAATCTTCTATTTTCCCTTTAGTTAAAATTTTCAAATTCAAAACATTCAATATAGTTACGCCACATTCCTGGTGTTTTTGGAGTAAAATCTCTCTTCAAATTCATCCATAAGGCGTTTTACTTCTAAATCTGTTGTGTCCGGATCAGTAATCTCTGAAACTGACTTATCCAGGTACTCGTAATCATCTACGTTCTTAGTATCAATCTTCAGGTACATATCCTGGACTGCTTTAAGAGATTTTCTTTTCTCTTCACTTAATTCGTTCATAAAAACCTCATTGTAGGTCCTAATCGGGATCCCACAAGAAACTTTAAGCCCAATCGCTAAACTGGAAATTGAATCTACCTTCTCTACGCTCGCGGTTCTGAGCTCCATAAAGGGGTTTTTGCGTCCTTAACCAATAATAACTTGTTTGGCCTTGGCAAAAACATCTCCATTTCATAGCCAGTGGCCTTTAATAAGATGACTTCCCTTGAATCGAGCTTTAAAACTCTCGCCTTGGTTTCTGTCATCAGCTCATCAACTCTCTTTTGAGTAACATCCCCTATTCCGATAAGGGCCCTTGAGGCATATTCCATTGCAGTCACTGAGTAATGAGTAATGGCCCGGCAATTTTCCACTAGACTTTCAGGATCGTGAGCTCCCCTATTTTCTAAAAGAAAACCTATACACTCATTCAATCCGGATAGCTGAGAAAGTCGATTAAATGTAGACTCGTCTACCCTTCTCTCGTTATTTTTTAAATAATTCATAAAACACCTTATCCTTTTTCGGCACCGGATTCAGATAGAACGAATCCTAATTGTTCATAGTTTTCAGATAATATTTTTTCTAGTAAGGGATGAAGTAAATTTACAATTTTGTCAGGTATAACAGGGTCTAACTTAATTCCACTTCCGTGATCTTCACTGGGCATATACAGATTCATATAATTACGATCTTCATTCATAGAAATAACAATCGAAAAACCTAAGTCCAGTATTCCAAAATATACGGCGTAATAATCGTCACTCACTCCACAACACTTGCTGACTTTACCCTTTTCATAAACATCTACAGTGATCCCATTTTCAAAGATCCATTTTTTCTCTCCATTGATAAAATCAGTAACAGCAAGATGTCCTAATATTTGAAAATGCTTTTCTTCAAGAAACTTGTCGGTGCTCATGCGTTCTCCTGTTTCGCTTTATTATGTTTGATATATTCTTCCATAACTGATGATTGAAAACCGTTACACTTTGCAAGGCCCAATGCTTGAAAATCGAGAAGATCATAAAACTCTTCCTTCCTCTTCTTCGTTGAAAGATCGAGGTTAAACCAATTTCTTTCGATTTGGATATTGTTGGCCTTGAATCTCCAAAATAGAAAATTCAAGAATTTCGGCCCAAGCTTTTGCTTCTTCCTATATTGCTTCAGAGGAAAATCATCTTCTATTTTGTCATCGGCCTGGATCAGTTTCTCCAGGGATTGAGTTGCGAGTTTGAAGTTTTCTCTATCAGTAAGTCTTTTCGCGATTCTATGAAGATATTTCCTTTTATCCTGCTCTGTAATAAGAAAATCAGAATTGGGAAAACTAAACTTAACCTGAAACTTTAAAATACAACTAGACCCTACCCTCTTAACTTCACCTAAAGAGCTCACTATCTCGTATTGATAGCGTAAGTTTTTTCCTTTGCACAAATCGCACCTGTGCATCGCTTTTTTTTGGTCATAAACGACACCAGTAAACTTCCAATCGCTAGTTATAAATTTTTTATTCATAATTGACCTTCAGATTGGCTAAAGATTCGTGTTACTTTCCTTTCGACTTTGCTTCGTCCTCGATCTCAAGCATTCCAATGGATTTACAGTTTTCTGGCCGTAGCTTTAACTTCTTCAGATATTCATCACAACCATCTGTAAACTCATCTAACAATCTTTTATTGGTGAAAAACTGCTCATTATAAGGACTATCATTGTCTAAAATCACGTCCTTTAAATTTTCTACGTTCTTTTTTAGTGTCGCGAAACTTTTAAGTACCTTTTCAGGTTTTTCGCTAGTTTCATCACTACACGCAATAATGAACTCACTAAAGCTATCTTCGTAATCATAATAAGGTTTTTGATTGGTGCTCCAAAAATAAAGAATATCGGGGGAGTTAAAACGTGAAATCACATGCTTTCTTTTTACCATTACGAGGTGATTTGCGTAGTAGGAATACTTACTCTTCATTATTTCGTAGGCTTCATAGAGCTCATCTTCCAACATGCAGAGTTTCCTTATACTGTTATCTCTATTGGTATAGCTGTTTCTATAAATGATATTCGTGAAGGCCGGTAGATACTCATTAGTAACAGAAAGGAATAAATCCTGTGCTAGTTCACTTTTTTTAGTGTACTGCCTCTCTCTTTTAAATGAGCAATCTCTTCCCTCTCTTGCAACTGCCTCAAGGGAAAAAAGTAATAGAAGACTAATTAATATTTTCATTTTTCTCTCCCTCATCTTTTGTAGATGCTAAGACATTCTCTTTAGAATAATAATTGCTATTGCATTTTGGTAGAGAAGTGTGGACATGCTCTCTATGTTGCCTATCTTCGTAGCCAATACTACCAACAGGATAAGAAGCCCCAGAGCAGTTACCCTGGTATTGAGTTATGGATCTGTCCCAACAGTGTCTAAATTGCTTATAGAAAACCTTATCGTCACCCGTATGTTGCTTTTTGGCATCGAAAACAATGTTATTTCCGTTTGAGACAATATGAATTTTAGCAATATCAATTGCCCTGTTTATTGAGTGTAGAGACCTGTTACTATGTCTAGTATCCCCTGCTACTCCTCTATGAGAAAAATGGATCCTTTCAATTGCGTCAGCATCACCTTTCCCTCGAACCTTTGCTAAAGACTCGATGGTGCAAGCAGAAAAATTAGATTCAAAAAACTGAAAAAATTCTCGTGACATTTTTCTTCTTTTTGAGCATTTTTGGGGCTGTAGAACACCATCACTATGGTAGTTTGCAGTAGGATTTCCAGAGCACTCATTCCAATAAACTTGCTCTTCCTTTTTAATAGCTTTTGGTGTCCCGCTAGTTTTTCCTAATTTGAAATTTGGAATGATCCTATTATGAGGATTACTGCAATCTGAATCCCTCGTTGGCCCATTCATAAGATCATTAAGCTCTCTGGAAAAATTTCCAAGGTTTGCATTGGGCAAGGTATCCCTTAGATCAGGACTAATAAAAGTTTGATCTGATAAGTTTTGGCTTTCTGGTTGAATGCACCCATTTAAAAGTAGTGTTAATATAAATGTGTAAAATAGCTTTTTCATATTTCCTCCTACTTTGTAATAGAGCTAGTGTTATTATTAGAATTATTGAATCTATTAAGCTCGATGCTCTTACCAAATTCATTTCTTGCAAGTTTCGTATTTGAAGTACACTTGCGTTTTTTATTTCGCATCTTTGCTAATAACGAGTCCTGTCCGATTGGCTCTATGGTTTTTCTACCTTTACAGGCAGGAATTTGTTTAAAATTAAATCTTAGGGACTTAACAAACTTTTTGTGCGACTTTCTTCCAAACCTGTTGGTTGCCCAGTAACTACAAGCTTCGCATTCTCCTGTGAATAGTGAGTTCTTCCAGCGTCTAAGTTGATTTTCTAGTACGTTAAATCCACATGTTAAATTCTTCTCAGGGATGAACATATCCCCGCCATCCGAATATTTTGATCCTCTTCTATTTGGTAAAAAGTTACCTTTTAGATTTGGATTTTTTAGTGCGTTGGTATTAGCATTACACTGTTTCGAGTCGACCTGTAGTAGTCCGTAACTATCCCCTACTCCTGTTTCATCGTAGTAGGCCTTTGGGTTGTGCCCACCTTCTCTACCGCTTTTAGATGCAAAATAAATTGACCAAAATTTGCGTTTATTCTCATCTCCAAAATCCTTATCATTAAAGTTTGGACATCCGATTAGATTCAAATCAGATTGATTAATCTTTTGGGTTAACATTCTTGGATAGTGCGTTTTTAACTTTGCAAGCTCCATAGTTTTATCAACCCACTCTTGCTTATACTTAAAGTTTTTCCAACCGTTAGGTCTAGCAGTTCCATTTCTTCTGACTTTCCAAACGATTGAATCCTCTACTGCGATTGAAGGTCTGAATTTCCCGTCGCTCTCTTCTGTTTGCTCCTCTTCTTCGTCTGTACAGTCGTTCTGGGGTGCTTCGTAATAGTCATCAGGTAAAGATCCTCCGTGATATACAACGTCTCTTGTTGTTTCTTCTTCATCCTTGTTGCAGCTAAAAAGTGTTACAGCTATGCAAATTATCGTTAGTAGTTTCTTCATCTCTCTCTCCTCTCTCTAAAAAACTTGGGCAAGAATTACTTGCCCATTGACCATGAACCCATAGGCGCATAAGGAACCTGATACGGCTGTTGGTAAGCGTACGGATTGTAAAATCCACGGTTCATCGCATACATATTGGGTGCTTGAAATCCGTAGTTCATTCCTGGATACATGTACCCTCCATAAGGTTGCCCAAACATCATTGAACCATTTGAGCCATAAGTATTAGTAGCCATAATTGATCCAAGCATTCCTGCATACTGGGCCCACTGCTGTTGCTTTTGGGCCTTCTTTTGCCTAGCTAAAGCAATACACTTCATAGCGTTCGCATAGTGAGGCGTTAGGTACTTTTCTCTAATTCCATGTGCAGAACTGTCTCCGCTAAGTTTTTCCTCGTTATCTTCAGCAAGATCGATCAGCTCGTCATATAGAGAGTCCAGTCCGTCCTCATTTAGAATGCTAGATACTTTTGCTTCTGGTTCATCGTTAAGAACGGTGTCGCATTCTTTTTTAAGCTTTGAAATCACATCCGTTTTTCTAGGTGCCACTGTAAGAAGCTCTTGTTTCACTTCTCTAATGTCTTCCCTTGCTTTAGGTGCGAACTTTCTTAATACTTTCCCGTGATCTTTCACTGATCCAACAAGCTCAGAGTGCTTACTGTAAATTTCGTTAACATTTGAACAGGTCATGTCCTCGATCTCGTCTGCCTGCTCATCCAGATAATCACTAAAACCCTCAAGGTTTTTTAAAACCTTGTTTGCTGACTTATTACTAGGTTCGGCGAATTTCTTAAGCTTTCCCTTGATCTCGCTTTCAGTGTCATCTGGGACACAGCTTGCGTTTTGGCCGATCTGGCCGGCGAATGAGTTAGCTCCCGTGATAAGGACAGCTAAAATGAGTAATGTTTTAATAAGTGTTTTCATGTTCTCTCCTCGTAAATGACTCATGGCACAATCGTAGAGCTTCGTTGGAATTTTCTCAACGTAAGTACTCGCAATTACTAGGCCCTCACAGGACGAACTAAGGTAGATTCCTCTTCTGACGGAAAAATAGATGAAACACAGGCTTATAAATGGTTAAAAACTGGTGGTGAAACCCAGGAGAATGGCAAAAATGAGAAAACTAAGGATAATCAGGCAGTTAGGGCTTAATATCTTCGCTGGAAAAGGTGACTTCCTGATCCTTAAATTTGAATTTTAACTCGATGGATCTGAAATCCTCGCAGGAACCTGAAGTAACGGCCATTAGGTTTGGGAAATTTACTCTTTCACCGTTCTTGATATGATCTAGTAACTGCTTAGTCATTCCGATCCTATCAGCAAGCATTTTCTTGGTATTAACTTCATCGAGCATTTCTATCTGGCTAATGACTCCATCTAGTAGAGAGAGCCTTAATCGCTCAACAGCCTCAGTTATATTCTGCTCTTTGTTTTTCGACATTTCTTCCTTCCTTTATATATTGAATTATCCTTGATACAATATAATCTATCCAGCTGAGCTTTCCTAGCGAAGCTAAGTGGAGTAGTCAGGGGGAAGACGCGCGGGTGGTACTACGCGTCTAGCCCCCAACTTTTCAAAATAAAACTCTTATAATTTGTCCCAAAAAATACAAAACAGTAAAAAACAAAAATTTATACATTCTCCCCCCTTTCTCAGCTTTCTTTGAATAAATCTGCAATGTCCAGATTTACCCTAGTCAGACAGCCCTTATGGCCTTCGAGTAAGTATTCCTCCATGTTTGGGATCCTTCCTGGTTGAGTTACTGTAGATAAATCGCTTAAAGCTTCTTTGATAAACTCAGAGTGTATAACATGTGATTCATCTGCTTTTAACTCGGCCAGACCAGTCTCTAGGCTGTTGAATACAATACATTTTTGTCTCTCGGATCCTTTTCCGAATAAATAAAGATAGAAATGAGAGTCCACAGGTAAGCGATCTCGTCCATCTTCAAACCCAAAAAAACCGCATATATCATTTTTTCCCTTTAAAGTTTGCTTCATAAAATATGGTGATCCACTTTTAGGATCATTACCGATAATTTTTTCGAGTTCGACAAAAAAGAAATTTTCAAAGTCTTCCTCGTGGGATGAGTGTTCTTCTGAGGGAATCTCTGACCCTGAAAATTTAGAAAAAAATGAATCTGTTACACGTTTACTGAAAGATAGTAACTCTTCAGTATCTTGAAACTCTTTGCGTCGAATTGCATTTGCAGAAAACCCTGTGAGTAAGATGGATCGTTGAAATAAGAAATTGTAAAATTCATTCAAAATAATCTCCTAGCTATAGGCCCTTAGGTGGTACTGGCCTTGTATTTATGCCACTTCTATTAGTGGAATCTCATAATTAGCGAAATTTTCAAGTATTGGAATCTGAGTTGCTTCTGGTTTATATGTCTTACTGGTTTCAAAGGCCTCAACGACAGCTATTTCCTCTTCCTTAAGATCGGCATACGCCTTGTTTGCATAATCCATAGGTAGAAAATTTTTAAGCTTTCCGGCCTCTATATTAAACCTTCGCAAAACTTCAGTATTTTTAAATTCTATATGAATGGTTCCTTTCTTAAAAAAGGATAATCTCAAATTGGCCGTTTCTATTTTCTTAGTTATCCCTTCCTCGATTGCCTTTCTACAAATCTCATAACATGATTCACTTGTGCAGTTATCGGAAAAATAGTTAACCACTAAGTCTAAGTCGTTTAGAAATTTTTCGTGTTGATAATCTACTTGGACTTTTGATCCGTCCCAGTTCAGGCACCTGAGTGGATAGATTACTTTCTTATTGATCTTATATCCTGAATTAGAAGCCCAGGCATTATAGTAATGAATATTAGAGGCATAATCCCTATCGTTCCATCTATTATCAATTAGTGAATAACTCGTAAGATTATCAAAAAGCTCCTCTATTGATTCACTGATTAGTTTCGGAAACTTCTGAATAATATTAATAATGAATTGCTTAATATTACTTTCAGAAAATTCTAAACTTAAATAGGACTCAATTTCAGCATGAAGCTGATCTCTTTTCTTTGAAGATAGTCTCGACTTTACCCCTTCCAGTTGCGTAACTTTTGACCAGTAATCTCTTTTTAAGGTTGTGATAAAGTTGTTTGAGTCTAATTTGATTTGCTCTGTTAATGATCCCCGTCCGCTTTGTGTAGAACCAGAAACTTCAAGGGCTAAATAACCGTGAGTAAGGTGTTTGTACTTATAAAACTCTATTATCTGATTAATTACATTTTGTTTTGTTAGCTCGTATTTTTTAACTAAATTATGAATTTCATCCTTTCTTGTGAGCGATTGATCTTCAATCTCTTCATTTACCTCGAAAATTTCATCATCTACTTTCAGTCCGTGAAACAAATCACTTTCAACCTCGTTTTTAATTTCAATATGAATCAAGGCCACTTCTACAGAGGTCTTCCTCTCGGAATCAATAAATTCATCCTCTAAAAATTCAATGTCTGCGTTTAAATCTTCTAGTTTTTTCTTAAGAACCTTTCTTAAATTTGAATAAGGATTCCTGATTGTCTCCGCATTTATCAAGCAAACGATCTGACCTGAATATGTAATCTCTATTGCCTTTAATAAAAATTCACAACCTATTGAAAAAGGAAAGTTTGAAATAATCAGATCGAAATGCTCTTGGCCATTATATGAAAGAAAATCAGAGTCAATTAGCTTCAGCTTTTTTCCTCTTATAATATTCTGAAGTTCGGGATTTATTTCAATGAGTGAGCAATCGCAACTTTTACCGAATTTTTCTTTCAGCCACTCGACCTCATCACCCCGGCCAGCGCCGGGGATCAGGATTCTGTCTACCTTGATGGGTTTAACTACTTTATCCATCATTTTTCTATAGAGAGCTTCATTTGTAGGAAAAAAATCTTTATAGAAGTCCATTTCTTCCTCCTTAAGCTGAAATTGCTCTAATTGATGATGATTTTGAAACAATAGAGCTCCCGTAGGTGCCTCTAATATCTTCAAGTGATTTTCTTCCTCTGTAGAAGTTTTTTGTCTCTTGTGGTGGGTGGAAATACCAAGCCTTTTTCTTTTTCGCGTAATAGAATTTTGCTTTAGAAAGTTTATCTTTATGCTTTTTAGTCTCACCGGTTATCCATACCCAAGAGCCCATAACCTCTATAATTAGTCCATCTAAATCAATAATTTCATTTAACTTCTGATTGATGATTGATCCAAAATCAGAGGTTGTTGCGTTGGGACTGTTAGAAATTGGAAATGTCTGCTCTTTCAGAACATCCATAGCATTATTAACAAGCTTCATCATTTCAGCCCCTGAGGGGTTTTTATCTGGATGATACTTTACTGCCGCTTTCTTAAAGGCGTTCTTTACTTCATCGAAAGAAATTTTATCTCCTGTTAGATTTAGGATTTTTAAGGAATCAAAAATTTTATTACTCATAGTGCCCTCCTATTGGCCAAGTGAAAGTAGTCATTCTTGAATGCTCGCGGGTGGTAATGAGCTATTCAATAATTTAATTATGGTACACAATTTGTGTACCGTCAAGGCCTTTGGAGAAAAAAAGAGGGATTAACCCTCTTTTTCTAAATAACTTGATATAGACTCTAGTAGTTGATTTGTTTCGATATTTAGAGTGCTTGCCTCTTCTCGGAAATTTTTAAAGGTTTCGGGCATCTCATCATCATAAGCATCAATATTTCTTTGTCTCCAATACCTGACTTGAAATAGTGTTGATTCAATTTTTTCAATATTGTGGTCAATTTCTTCTAGGGGGCAAGTTTCAGTTTTAGCCATTATTCCTCCGTCACTTCTAATAATTTTCTAGAAAAGAAATCATCAATTAATATAAGATAGTCGTCCTCTTCTCCATTGATGTATTTGTTTTTCATAATATCTTCTTCAAACTCATAAGCCAGATTAATGGCCCAGTAGGTGACTTCTATAGAGTCATCAGAGAAAACACCATAAAGCTTTTCCCAATTTTCCCCTATTAACATTCCGAATTGGGCTATAGACTCCTCAAGGTTTCTTTTCTGTTTGTGTTTTGGTTTTTGGATAAAGAGATATTTAACCTCTTTCAAATTCCTGAATATCTCTTTTTTACTTAAAGGTGCAACGCTATTCGAGTGCTTTAAAAATGCAAAGTTCGGTCCTGGGTTAATAATTTTCAATATCATTTCTTTCATATCAAACTCCGTTTTTTTAAACTACTTACTCGTCAGCGTTGTATCTTCTTATTGTTTTTATTGGCCCATGAACTCGCCGGTCTTTAACGATATAGGTAATATCTTCGACAAATTTATAGGTATTGTCTTTGTAATAGATCATAGCTGTTGGTCTTACATAATAATGAAAACCTACGGGATTTAGGACAATCTGAATTACCCCTTCATCACCTACAACGAATTTTCCCTCAAGAGTTTCAACCGAATCGGCTTTATTATTATTGATGAGTAAAGGAAAGTGTCTCGTAGTGAAGGTGTATGTCCACTTAAAAGAAACTTTAACAAAAAAGTACAAACCAACATAAGCCGCAAATGCAACTGCCATTAATCCGAAAACACGTGAGGGGTCTGCAAAAATAAAATTTAGAAAATTGTTAAATCCAGTCAAAATTAGCTCCTATAGCTAGAAACCACAGGGGCCTAATTCTAGGCCAGTGTGGAGTAGTCAAAAGAAATCCCCCGCAGGTGGTATTGGGAATTTCTATAATTTAATTATGGTACACATTTTGTGTACCGTCAAGGCCTTGAACCAAAAAAAGTTCAAATTCTTCAAATGTTTTTACTGGCATTACCTCTTTTAAATTTCTGGCGGCCAGCAGCATAGAATAAATATAGTCTACAGCTGATAGCTGATAACACTTGTACTCTTCCATAGAGAGTGTTTTAGACATGGAGTCCTTACAACTTTGGAGGTGTTCTATAGCTCCTACTAATTCCAATATATAGTCTGCAACCATCGTTAAGGAATACTGCTTGTGGCCTGATAAATTTTCAGAATATGACTTGATTGAAGCATAAATCTCATTTGTATCAAGTTTCTTATACTGAATTTTATCCAAGTAATTTGAGAGTAGTGAAGTACCTAGATTGGACACAGAGTTAGTTTTCTTAGCCTCGTAGATAATTCTATTTGCAAAACTTATGACTTCATTGGAGATGCTTTGTTGCATTTTCATCCCCCTCTTGATTCATCATAAAAGAATCTACGTTAAGATTGCTTTTTAAAAATTCACTTTTTGATTTTGCTACTGGTATTGCAGGAGCTATCAGGGTTGGTAAAGTATAAATTCGCGATTCATAAAATATCCATTTGATAAATCTTGTCATTGCATAGGTAATCACTAGGTAAAAAAGCGCAGTTTTTCCATACAGATTGCTTAAGGCCATATCGTAATAGTTAAGAACTACAAAAAATAACTGATAACTACAGATGATCTTCGTTGAGGAAATCAGATATGAAATTGACTTACTATAAATTTCTCCAATAGCCCTTCTCTTGTCCTTTCCATATTTCAAATGCCGATATTCATCAGAGAAAAACCCTAAAGAGAATAGGTTAAGTATTGACTCAGCTAAAGTTAAAAACATTAGTGTCAGTCCGGAGCCAATAAAGAGATTCTTAAAATTCATTCCGTAAACCCTTTCTATATCATTTAGGAATAACGGGATTTCGATTTCAAAAACTCCAAGAAAATAATTTGCGAGGATCCCAGTAACACAAGCTACAAACGAAAATGATAAAACACTGGCTATAATCAATTTTTTGGGCATAAATATCCTTTGTTTCGATAGAAACATTCAATTTTTTATTAATTTCAAAATAAGCGGATCACCGAAGTGACCCGCTAAATGGGTGCTTTAACTATTCCTAGAATGGAATATCGTCAGCTGTGAAATTCGCATCTGTATTGATGTTGTACTCTTGATTCATCATGTTCATGTGCTCCGGAACTTCAGGAGTCTCTTTCTTTTCAGCTCCTTCTTCTCCATTGTTAGCAGGCTTACCAGCTCCACCAAGAAATTGAACAGTACGGGCATTGATTTCTGTGGTGTATCTTTTATTCCCGTCTTTGCCTTCCCATGCTCTTGTCTGGAGAGCTCCTTCAACAAAGGCCTGTCTACCTTTCGACAGATACTGGTTACATAGTTCGGCCAATTTTCCCCAAACCACAATCCTGTGCCATTCGGTACGTTCTTGTTTTTGACCAGACTTATCATTCCAGGACTCGGTAGTTGCTAACGAAAAATTAGCTACGGCCGTTCCTGAAGGCGTATATTTGAGCTCTACATCAGCTCCAAGACGCCCAATTAAAATAACTTTATTCACACTCATAATTTGCTCCGATGCCTCAAGAATTAATAAAATGTCTCATGGCTTCAAAAGGGGTTAATAATAATTTCTGAACCCTATCGTTATTCTTTATTCGATTAACTTCTTCTTGATCTAAGAAACCCCTTATTTCAGAAATTGGGTCTGTTATGTCCCAATAATCTAAGGTGGCTCTGGCGATCACAAAATTTCCCTTTAATGGGATCATGGTCATAATCAACAGGGTATAAAACAAAAATAACTGGTTCCTATCTAGGAAGTTTTCATAAATTACTTGATCCAGCACTGACCTAGATAATTGATGATTTAATATCCTATCTATTTCCCGTTTAAGAGTTTTTCTATCTTCCTTTTCACCTCCGGACTTAAAAGGGTTAATATTAAAGCTAGTAAGACTGTGCAATTAACTCGCTCCTATCCTTACTGAACTTGTGGTGCTTCAGGGAGCATTAACGCTTCTTCGTAGAGCTTTACTCTAATTTGCTCTTTCGTGAGGTTAGTCCCATGTTTTTTGTTATATTGCTCAACAAAGATGGCCTCCTTGTCACGCATGGATAGGTAGCTTTCCCTAATTTCGGAATACGCCTCTGAATCAAGGGCGAACATTCCTTTGATGAAAACATCAGTGAAGGCTTTCTTTTGATTCACTTTGGAAAGGCTTCCTAGTTCTACTTCGAGCTTTTGAATAACTTCTTTTGCTCGTGGGTGGTCTTCAAGTGCAACATAGATTCTTTTCAAGTCTTGCATAGATTTTTCTCCTTAAATTAGAAGGGCATGCTCCCTTCTTCAGTTATAGTTACTTGTGGAACAAAATCGTCCCTATAAAAGCGTTCTTGTTCGGTTAATCCATCATCTGGCTTTGTGAGCTTTTTTATGCTTTCTTTTACATATTTTTGCTTCTCAGCCTCGATTGAGTCTTTAATTCCAAGATCGTAAAAATCGTTGGTATAATTTCTGGGTTCGGAATCATCTAAATAAAACATCGCATCATAGATGATCTTTTTAGAGAACCCTTCTTCTTTTGTGTAAAGGACTCCCTCGCCCAATTTAAGCCTTCTGAAAGTATTGTGAGAAATGACATGCTTATGCGCATCTCTGGCAGAACCAAGGCCGGTATTGGTCGTCTGAACCCCTAATTCGACTTGCTCTGTATATTTTACGATCTCTTCGGTTCCGATCTGCTTATTGATATATTCAATTGAATCAGCATCGAGCCCACCTAAAATATGCCATGTTTTACAAGAGCCCTGTAACTGGTTTAGTAGATCCCTTGGTATATCCCCTGAGGGAGACTGGGTAGCATAGAAGTTCCCAAAGCCTGCCGCCCTACTACGAGAGTTATAAGTGGTCATAGAGTTATCAAATACCTCTTTAATCTCATCACTATATATCCAAGTTGGAGTGCGGTCTCTTTCATCAACTCTATCTCTGATATATCCTGCAAACCCTCTAAGGTCGTTATAGATCATACATTGAAAGTCTTTAGCGTATTCCCTCATCTGATCTTCATCTAATGAAAGAAAGAATACAGATTTCTCTTTATAGAAGTCGTGAATCGATCCAAATGGGACGTTTATCTTTTCGTAAAACGGAGCGTATTGGACACCCTCAAGGTCGGCGATAACACCTTTAAAATCTTTATCACCTTCATATTCTTCAAAAAGCTGTTTCATCTTCGAGATGGTAACTCCTTCGTCATAGAGCCCATCTAGCTTCTTTGCTAAATCTGTCTTAACAAGCTTTTTATAAAAGGCGTTATCCCAGCTACTAAAAAGCATGAATTTATCTCTAATCATCCCCCTCGATCCGAATAAAAATGGGTTGTAATAGGATGAGAGCTCCGGCTTAGTAATTGAGAAATATCTAAACTTTCTATTGAACTTTTTACACCAAGAATAAACTTTGTTTTCAAAGTCCATATCTGATTTCATATTAATGATAACTATGAAGTTATCCCCTTCTTGAATATCCTGATAAATTTGGGGCATAAATGTACTGAAGGTTTTACCAAAACCAGAACCACCAACAGTGATCTGATGCTGAACTCTATCAGAGTTGGAAACATGGCGCGCCTTTGGTAGGCCGTCCTTATCTAAATAGTGACCCATAAACACCCCAGGACTCTCTTCTAAAATCTCCTGATGTTCCGCACTCCTCTGGTGGGCCTTTAAAAAGAAATATATAAAATATCCCCAACAGAAAAAGAGAGATAGTAGGCTTACTATAAATCCCACAGATAGCTGAAAATAAAATATGAATACATAAAGCCCGAGTCCCATAAAGGAGACAGTATAAAGGAATGTATAGATATGATGATTAGACCTCTCCCACCTTAGTGCCAAGTCTCTTAAATAGCCATCTGTTAATCTCTTATAGAGAGCCGCAAATAGTATTGATATTGGTAGGTAAACAGCCCAATGAATATTGGTGTTAATACCAATTACGAACAAAAAACTTATAACTAAGAAAAGATACTTCTTAAAAAACAAAAACATTTCCTGTTTCGTAACTTCGTTCATTACTAGCTCCCTTTTAGAGTCGTCTTGATTTGATTAAATACAACCTGTGGCTCCCGATGAAATCCATCCAGTTGCATGACCTGTAGGCCAAAATTTAACGTGCCTATCTGGTGAGCAATGCCTCCGACAGCTTGCTGAATACCAATTCCGTTACAAAGATATAGAACGTAGGAAATACCTTCGATCTCTGAGTACGTTTTAAGCTTTTCTCTAATACGCTTGTGGGTCTTGCTTTCTAGCTCCACCTCTACGGCGATATTTCCTTTCGTTGTTTTAATAAGAAGATCGGGAATAATTGCGTAGTCCTTATACATCCTTTTAAGTTCTCTATCTGAATAGAAGGCCCTAAATTTTCCGTGCCAAAATTCATTTAAAACTCTCGCAACTTCATGCTCGTGAAAGAAACTACTCCAAGGCATAGACTCGATAAACGGAAAGGCCTTAAACTTCTTTTTGGACTCGCCATCACTTTGATTTGGATGAAACCTATACCACTCGTTTTCAAGATACCTAACTCCCTTCCTAGAGAGTCTGTATATGAACTGTGTAGAGAGCCCACCTTTCACGCGTATAAGGTAATCATTATCGGTTAATAGCTTTAACCTCTGCTGACACCGTCTTTTTGAGGTAGTACGCTTACCAGAAAAGAAAAAACCGTTAACAAGATCAACTCTTAAAAACTTGAGCCTATTTAACATTTTAAAAAGCTCAAAATCTCTTTGTGTAATTTCAATATCAATAGACATAGAACCCCTTTTTAAGTTGAATGGCCAACCTTCTAAAAAATAGAAGAAAACTGGTAGAAATCTCGCATAATTTTTTAATCCTTAGAGGAAAGCAGAATATGGAGAAAGATAGATTTTCAGATCCGCTAGAACTTTGATGGGACCTGGTGAGAATAGGATACAAGGCCGGAGATATACAACGCAAAGGAGATAAAACTAAACCGGCCGAGAATAGCCCAACAAGGACATATTTAACATGTTTAAATATGGCCACTGAAATGACCACAATAGAAAAGAATAGAGCAAGCAATATCTCAGATAAAGACCACTCAATTACATAAGACCACAATACTCCGCATACACGATCTAGGCATACCACCTGTAGAATCTTAGAAACCACTGTAGTATCGCACATAGGAACTAAACCTAAACAAACTAAACTAATAATAAATAATATAAATAAATAAATTGAAAATTCACTGACCCCACCAGGACCGGATCCAATCAAAAACTGCAAATGGAGAGAGCTAACTGATTCAATACCACCAGACAGGCCACGGCGCACCGGTGACCTCTCCCGTTCAAGACCGCAGGACGTAGAAGGGGAGAGGTCACCGGTGCGCCGTGGCCGTGTGGGGGTGG
>CEUZ01008649.1_pt1 | contig 67774 bp, 68 predicted proteins | sample 361511 | NCBI WGS metagenome assembly CEUZ01 (sample SAMEA2622822, study PRJEB7988) | marine metagenome | biome: marine biome (ENVO:00000447); feature: surface water layer (ENVO:00002042); material: "saline water (ENVO:00002010), including plankton (ENVO:xxxxxxxx)" | depth 5 m
GCCTCAATCATGCATATCACTTGGAATGGTATGGTAAAAAAATATCCCGACAAAGTTATTGCTGTTTCGGCCATTGTGTACGGCCATGTGCCTCTTGCAATTATAGCGATTTTATTTTTACCAGCTCCTTCAGCTGAAAGTATTCCTTATATAATTGCGAGCGCAATTATTCATCAAGGTTATCAATGGTATTTATTAAATTCTTATCAGTTAGGAGATCTTACAAAAGTTTATCCAATCGCCAGAGGATTTGGTCCTTTAGTTGCAACTGTTATTTCAATATTATTTTTGGGTTTAATAATTAGTGATCTTGCAATTTTATCAATTCTTTTAATTTCTTTTGGAATAATGCTAGTTGGTATTTTTGGTCATAATAATTATAAAAATATTAAAGTATTAAAATATTCACTATTAACCGGTTTTTTTATTGGATCTTATTCTATTGTAGATGGATATGGAGCAAGAGTAAGTTTATCAGCTATTACTTATATGAGTTGGTCATTTATGCTTGGAGCCATAATGTTTTTTGTTTTATTGAAAATAAAAAAATACGACAATACATTTAAAGATGTTATCAAAAATGGTAAAAAAATTTTTTTTATCGGAGGATCTTTATCGTATCTTATTTATATAATAGTAGTGTGGGGTTTTACAAAAGCCCCAATTCCAATGGTGGCTGCTTTAAGAGAATCCAGTATCTTTTTTTCAATATTCATTGGTTATTTTTTTTTAAAAGAAAAAATTACTCCAATTAAGATAACTTCCATTGTATTGATATTAGTCGGAGTTGTTAGTTTAAAGCTAGCGTAGAATTAAAATTTTTCTTATTAATTCTTTAGATAATTTATTTGATGATTTTGTAAAATTATTTTCAATTATTATATGCGGCGATCTTGGGAACTCCGGTTTAATATTTTTTCCTACAATACTTTTATTTTTTTTATAAATTTTTTTCTTCTTCAATTTTATTATTTTTTCTAAATCTGCTTTTATAAAAATTTCAACATAATTATCTATGTTTTTTTTATTCCAATTTCTTACTTTATGAAACAAGCTAATAGTTGAGAATATTAAATTAATTTTTTCATTTACGATTAATTTACAAAACTTACTATATAACAATGCGTATTCTAATCTGCTTTTTCTATCATATTTTTTTAAGTTGAAAATTTTTCTTAAATCATCACCGCTAATATTAATTGTATCCCCATATTTTTTTGAAATTTTTTTTGTGATTTCTTCAGATATGGTTGTTTTTCCTGAACCGGATAGACCAGTAATCCAAAACAAGATTCCTTTGTTTTTATTTATTTTTTTCATATCAATATATAGTTGTATTTTATTGGCCGCCCCATCATCGTGTATAGTCTTATAAAATAACAAAATTCAAGCTTTACTGTTCAACTATTGAACGGTATATATGTTCAACTATTGAACATATTTATGAATGATAATCAAGACCATTTTAACGTTCTAAGAAAAATTAATAGTAGACCCAAATCTTCACAACGAGAACTTGCTGAAGAGTTAGGATTTAGCCTTGGGAAACTTAACTATTGTTTAAAATCTTTAAAGGAAAAAGGATTTGTTAAAATAAAGAATTTTAAAAAAAATCCCAATAAAATTAATTATATTTACGTACTTACTCCAAAAGGAATTTCAGAAAAAACAAAACTAACAGTCAATTTTATGAAAAGAAAAATGAAAGAGTATGACGAATTAAAGAAAGAATTAAAGGACTAACAAATGTGGATTGTTGCTAAATACAAACCAAACGAATTATCAACACTTAAAGAATCTTTTTTAAAAATTATAGGTGAAATGCCTGAGTTTTATAATCCAAAAATAAAATATGAAAAATATGTCAATAATAAACTCAAAACATTTGAAAAAAATATTTTAGATAATTATTTAATTTGTAGACATAACAAATTTGGAGATCAACAATTTATAAGTTTATTAAAAAATGCAAGAGGTTTAAGTTATTTTTTAAATGGTTTTGAATTTAATCAAAAAGAAATAATTAATTTTGTAAAATTTTGTAAATCAAATGAAGACTCGAAGGGGTTTTTGACTCAAAATTTTTTTAGAATAAAACAAAGGATGAAAGCAAAATTTATATCTGGACCGTTCACACAAATGATATTTGACATTATTGAAGATAAAGGAAAAAAGCTAAAAATTTTAGTAAATAATATGAATATTACTATATCTAAAAACTCAAATAATTTTTTGTATAGTTATATTTAAAACTTTTTTATGATAGTTATTTTAAAAACTGGTATTTTACCAAAGTGCGGAGCATTGGTTTAAACTGAACATGACAAAATCATTAGTAACAGGCGGCGCAGGTTTTATTGGCAGCAACTTAGTAGATAAACTTGTCTCACAAGGACATAAAGTAGTTGTTTTGGATAATTTTAGCACTGGAAGAAAATCAAATTTAAGTCATCATAGTAAAAAAAAATTAAAAGTTGTTAATATTGATATTTCTAGCAACAAGTCTTTAGATAAGTATTTCAAGGGTGTAAAATATGTTTTTCATTTAGCTGGTATAGCAGACATTGTTCCAAGTATAGAAAATCCTGATAAATATTTTAAATCAAACGTTCTTGGTACTCTAAATATTATCAAAGCGGCCAAAAAAATAAAAATCAAAAAATTTATATATGCTGCATCAGCTAGTTGTTATGGAATACCAAAAAAATTTCCCACAAAAGAATCTGACAATATAAATCCTATGTATCCATACGCACTTACTAAGTGGCAAGCAGAAGAATTAATTATGCACTGGCATAAAATTTATAATTTACCAGCAATATCACTTCGTTTTTTTAATGCATACGGTCCCAGATCAAGAACTTCAGGGGCTTACGGTGCTGTCTTCGGAGTTTTTTTGGCTCAAAAATTAGCAAATAAACCTTTAACAATAGTTGGTAATGGAAATCAGACAAGAGATTTTATTCATGTATATGATTTAGTGTCTGGAATTATAAAAGCAGCTAAATCAAATAGAGTTGGTAAAATTTATAATATAGGAGGAGGAAAAGAAGTAAAAGTTAATAAAATTGCAAAATTGATTGGTGGAAAAAAAGTTTTTATTCCCAAAAGACCTGGTGAACCAGATAGATCTTTAGCTGATATTTATAAAATTAAAAAAGACCTTTCATGGAAACCAAAAATTTCAATCGAAAAAGGTGTAGAAGGATTATTAAAGAATATTAATTATTGGAAAACAGCTCCAGTTTGGACAGTAAAAAAAATAAAAAAGGCTACCAGTACCTGGTTTAGGCTTTTAGGAAAAAAATAATCCTAATAAATTTAATGAAAAACAAAATATTAAACCCAAAAAATTTATCAAAAACTATTTTAAAGGAAAAAAATAAAGGGAATAAAGTAGTTTTATGTCATGGTGTATTTGATTTATTACATGTTGGGCATATAAAACATTTTAGTGAAGCTAAAAATTTTGGAGATGTGTTGGTTGTTTCGCTCACCCCAGATATCTATGTTAATAAAGGTCCAAATAGACCAGCTTTTAATGAAAAACTTAGACTTGAAGCAATAGCAGCTTTAGATGTTGTTAACTATGTAGTTTTAAACACAAGTCCAACTGCCATATCTATGATTCAAAAAATTAAACCAAATATTTATTGCAAAGGTCCAGACTACAAAAATCATAAAAATGATATTTCAGGGCAAATAAAAAATGAGATTAAAGCAATAAGAAATGTTGGAGGCAAAATAGTTTATACAGAAAGCATGACTTTCAGTTCAAGCAAACTTTTGAATACCTATGGAAATATGCATTCAGAATTACAACAAGCTTCTATTAAAAAAATTAAAAAAAAATATTCTTTTATGAACATAAAAAAATTAGTAAATGATTTTAAAAAAATAAAAGTTCTAGTTATAGGAGAAACAATAATTGATCAGTATGTTTTTTGTGAAGCACTTGGTAAATCAGGAAAAGAACCAGTTCTTGTTCTTAGAGATATTAAAACTGAAGATTATCTTGGTGGAGCAGCGGCCATATCAAGGCATCTATCTACTTTTTGTGAAAAAATTTCTCTATTGACGATGATAGGAGAAAAAAAAGAATACCTAAGCCATATTAAGAAAAAATTACCTAAAAATGTGAATTTAAATTATTTAAAGAAGAAAAATTCCCCCACAATTATTAAAAAGAGATTTTTAGATAATCTAAGTAAAAATAAAGTTTTGGGCGTTTATAGTATTAATGATGATAGTTTAGTTCCTAAAGATGAATTTTTATTTAATAAAAAATTAAAAAAAATAATACCACAATACGATTTAGTAATAGTTTCAGATTATGGGCACGGATTTATTTCTAATAAAAGTGCAAATTTAATTAGTAAAAGATCAAAATTTTTGGCTTTGAATGCCCAAGTTAATGCAGCAAATATTGGTTATCATAGTATGAGAAATTATAAAAATGTGGATTGTGTAATTATTAATGAAAAAGAAATAAGACACGCGTTAAGAGATAAAAATAGTAAAATTGGTGGACTAATGAAACAACTTTCAGCAGAACAAAAATTAAAAAATTTAGTAGTTACACAAGGTACTGAAGGGTCAACACTTTATAATAAAAAAGAAAAAAAATTTAATTTATGTGATGCTTTTGCAAAAACATCTATCGATAAAATTGGAGCGGGTGATGCTATGCTTTCAATTATTGCTCTATGTTTAAAAAATAAATTAGATAAAAATTTAGCATTACTAATTGCTTCTTTAGCAGCGGCACAATCAGTTGCAACAATTGGTAATAAAGAAATGATCTCCAAAACTCAAATTTTGAAATCTTTAGAAAATATTCTTAAATAATTTTAAATGAGTAAAATTTTAATAACTGGCGGCGCAGGATATGTAGGTTCTGTTTTAACGCCGTACCTTTTGATGAAAGGTCATAAAGTCAGTGTTTTTGATTTAATGATTTACGGAGAAGATGTTATAGAAAAAAATAAAAATTTAAAGCTTATAAAAGGAGATATAAGAGATCAGGATTTATTGAAAAAAATACTACCAGACCATGATGTTGTAATACACTTGGCGTGTATATCAAATGACCCAAGTTTTGAATTAAATCCAAAATTAGGAAAGTCAATTAATTTAGATGCATTTACCCCTTTAGTTGAATTATCAAAAAAAAACAATGTTAAAAGATTTATTTATGCATCTTCATCTTCAGTATATGGAATAAAAAATGAAAAAAATGTTCATGAAGATATGCTCTTAGAACCATTAACTGATTATTCAAAATATAAAGCAGAATGTGAAAAAATACTAAATAAACATATTTCAGAAAATTTTACTCCAGTAGTAATTAGGCCTGCAACCGTTTGTGGGTACGCTCCAAGACAAAGATTAGATGTTGTAGTTAATATTCTAACTAATTTAGCTTATCACAAAAGATCAATTAGTATTTATGGTGGAAAACAACTTAGGCCAAATATTCATATTAAAGATATGGCTCACGCATATGAAGTTTTAATTAACGCACCAAAATCTAAAGTTGCTGGTCAAATATTCAACGCTGGATATGAAAATCAAACGGTTTTGGAACTTGCTAATACTGTAAAAAAAGTCGTAGGTGATGATGTAAAATTAATATCAGAAACTACAGATGATAATCGCTCGTATCATATTTCATCAAATAAAATAAAAAAAACTCTTGGTTTCGAAACAAAATATACAATAAAGGATGCGGTACATGATTTAAAAAGTGCATTTAAAGAGGGCAAATTACCGAATTCCCTAACTGATGAAAAGTACTTTAATATAAAAAGAATGAACAACATACAGCTGAAATAATGAATTACAAAAAACTATTAGATAAAGCAAAAAAACTTAGACAAGACACTTTTCTAGCTTTTATAAAAAAAGGAGAAGCGCATCTGGGTGGTAGTTTTTCTATGATTGAAATACTTTTGACTCTTTATGAAGTTGTAATGAAAAAAAATGATAAATTTATTTTAAGTAAAGCACATGCTTCTTATCCATTATGCATTTTACTTAAGGACAAAGGTTTAAATCCAAAGCTAACTACACACTTAGAATTAGATAAAGAGAATGGAATAAATTGTACAACAGGAAGTCTTGGTCATGGACTTCCCATAGCCACAGGTATGGCGCTTGCAAGAAAAAAACAAAATACGGCTGGTAAAGTTTATGTATTGATGAGCGATGGAGAATGCCAAGAAGGCACAACCTGGGAATCTTTATTGATTGGCGCTAAACATAAACTAGATAATCTAGTTGTGATAATTGATTATAATAAAATTCAAGCGCTATCCAGATTAAAGGATGCGCTACCACTTGAAAATTTGCCAAATAAATTTAAAGCATTTAATTGGAATTGTGCTGAAGTAAAAGACGGGCATTCATTTAAATCTTTGATTTCATGTTTTAAGAAAAAAAATATCAAAGGAAAACCCTTAGCAGTTATAGTTCATACCACGAAAGGAAAAGGAATTAAAGAATTTGAAAATGATCCTGTTTGGCATGCAAGAAAAATTACTGAAAAAGATATAGAAATAGGAAACAAAAAATTAGGAATTAAATGAGAAGACGTTTTGGAAAACTTATAGATGAATTAGCAAAAAAAGATGACAAGATCATTTTGCTTGTCGGTGATATTGGTTATTCAGTATTTGACGATTTTAGAAAAAATCATCCTAAAAAATTTATTAATCTTGGAATTTGTGAGCAAAGTATTATTGGTGTTGCTTCAGGTATGGCGCTAGAAGGTTTAAAACCGTGGGTTTATACAATCACACCCTTTTTAATAGAAAGACCTTTTGAGCAAATCAAATTAGATATTGATCAACAAAATGTAAACGTCAATCTTGTTGGTTTTGCCGATTATCCTACGCTTGGGCCTAGTCATGCAGAACTTAATGCACAAGAACTCATGAAGCTTTTTGGAAATATTAAACCATTCTTTCCTAAGAATAGTGATGAAACTGAACTAGCTGTTAGAAAAAGCTATGAAAATAACGGACCAAATTTTATTAGCCTAAAAACTGATAAAACAATTATCAAAAAATTTTAATCCTTATGACTGATTTTTTATCTAAAAACGAAATTAATATTTCTAAAGAATTTGAAAAAAAAGGATATCTGGTTAAAGATATAACCGATTCTCAATCTTTAGCAAAAATAAGAAAAATATTTGTAAATCTAATAAAAAAAAATATTTTAATTAAAACAAAATACACTAAAGACTCCGATATTTTAAATTTTATTCACAAAAATATTCAATCAAATAAACTAAATAATTTTAGACTTAAATTAATTAACGAAGTAAATAAAAATAAAGAATTAAGAAGACTCTATTACAATGTAGCAAGATCATATTTAGATATTTTGCTTGGAAACGAATTATCTATGCAACTTAGAATTAATTTAAGCATTCAATTGCCAGATGATAAAAGTTCTTTACTTCCATTACATTCAGATGTGTGGTCAGGGGATTCGCCATTTGAAATAGTAGTCTGGTTGCCTTTAGTAGATTGTTATAAGACAAAAGCTATGTATATTTTGCCACCTTCAAAATATGAAAAAATGAAAAAAATATTTCTTCATAAAGCATCAAAATCAAGTGAAAAAATATTTAAAAAAATAAAAAAAGATTTATATTGGATAAAAATTAAATATGGACAAGTGCTTCTTTTCAACCAATGTTTGCCTCACGGAAATATAGTAAATAAAGAAAATGAGACGAGATGGTCCTTAAATTGCAGATTTAAAGGGGTTTTTACACCGTACAATGATAAAAAAATAGGTGAATTTTTTGAACCAGTTACATTAAGAACAATTTCTAAATTAGCAATTAAATACAGCCTACCAAAAATAAAATGAAAACAGTAAGAGGTTATAATTTTAGCAGACCTTTTCTAGGAGAGAGGGTACCCCAACATATACAAAATATAGTTATCAAAGAATTTTGCAGCAAAGAAAAATTGAATTATTTAATGAGTGTGACAGAATATGCGATGAAAAATTCTAGTCATATATTATATCAACTTATGAACGAACTAAAATACTTGGACGGAATCGTTGCTTACAGTATTTTTCAAATGCCATATGAAGATTCTAAAAGAAAAAAATTTTTTTCTACAATTGTTAAGAAAAAGAAAACGATTTATTTCGCTACTGAAAGATTAAAAATTTCTAACAAAGATGAAATGAATAGGATTGAAAAAATTTGGCTAGTGAGAAAAGCTTTAAATAAATGTGCAAAAATTGAAGATTATAAAAATGTTAAAAAATTTTGTAACTAAATTACATCAATCTACAAAGAGAGATTATTTGAAAAGAATGATCGAGGAAAAAGTTTACTGTATGCAAATCGCAAAAAAATATGGAAAAGATTATTGGGATGGTGAAAGAAGGTTTGGATATGGAGGTTATAAATATATGCCAGGAAGATGGAAGCCGGTTGCGGAAGCTATGATAGATAATTATTCTTTAAAGGAAAATTCAAAAATTTTAGATGTTGGTTGTGGAAAAGGTTTTTTATTATATGAAATTAAAAATATACTTCCTAAGATAAAAATTGTTGGCCTTGATTCTTCTAAATATGGAATAGAAAATTCAAAGGAAGAAATAAGACCTAATTTATTTATTCATAAAGCAGAAGAAAAATATGATTTTTCTGATAAAGAATTTGACCTAGTTATTTCAATCGGCTGTTTACATAATTTAGAAGTTTTTAATTTAGAAAAAGCTCTAAAAGAAATTCAAAGAGTTGGAAAAAAATCATATGTTCTTGTTGAAAGCTTTCGAAATGAGAAAGAATTATTTAATTTGCAATGTTGGGCTTTAACTTGCCAATCTTTTTTTAATGTTAGTGAATGGAAATGGCTATATCAAAAATTTGGTTTTACGGGAGATTACGAGTTTATTTTTTTTGAATAGATAAAATATTAAAATGAGAGTTAATTTTTTTGATTTAAAAGTAAAAAGAAAAAAAGTTCGTACTGATCTAATAAAATCAGTAACAAAAATATTTAATCATGGCAGAGTTCTTTTGGGACCTGAAGTTGATAAATTTGAAAAAAAAATAGCTCAAATGGTCGGGGTGAAATATGCTTTGGGAACAGGATCAGGTAGTAGCGCTCTTTATTTAGCATTAAAGAGCATCGGTGTTAAAGAAGGAGACGAGGTTATAACAACACCCAACACATGGATAATTACTCTAAACGCAATAGCCTCGTGCGGAGCAATACCTATATGCGTAGATATTACCGATGATTTTAATATGAATGCCGATCAAATTGAAAAAGCTATAACTAAAAAAACAAAAGCTATAGTTCCAGTTCATTTTACAGGTTTAATGTGCAAAATGACACAAATACAAAGTATTGCGAAAAAATATAATTTAAAAATTGTCGAAGACTGTGCGCAAGCATTCAATGGAACACACAACGGAAAAAGAGCCGGTACTTTTTCTCATGTAGCAGCATTTAGTTTTAATGTTATGAAAAATGTTGGAGGTTTTGGAGAAGCAGGCGCAATAACTACTAATGATAAAAAAATTTATGAATTGATAAAAATGTTAAGGTATACAGGTACTAAATCTGATCCTAAAAAAATCATTACAAATGATGCTTACCATATAGCTTTGAACCACAAAATTGATACTTTGAATGCAGCACTGCTTTTAGTTATGTTAAAATATTTTCCAAGCAGAATGAAAAGAAGATTAGAAATTGCACGAACTTATAATAGAGAATTAAGCAATTATGTTTTGTGCCCAGAAATTGAAAAAAATGGTGATACACATGGACTTTATACCTATGCTATCCAATGTAAAAAAAGAGATAAATTAATGAATTATTTAAGCAAGAATAAAATTGAAACTAAAATTTATCATAAACCACTTGCTTCCGATGCTCCAGTTTTTAAAAAGTTTAAAAGATTTAAAACACCAATTGCAAACAAAGTTTTAAGCGAATCTTTAAGTATACCTTGCCATGAAAAAATGACCGACGCTCAAGTTCAGTATGTAATAAAAAAAATCAAGAAATTTTTTTAATGAAAACGAACAATTTTATTGATGTTAAATCTTGTAAGCTTTGTAGCTCCAATAATTTAATCAAAGTTTTAGAGCTTTCTAAATTACCAATAGGAGATAAATATACTTCTAAGGAAAATGTATCGCAGTCAAAGGATTTATTTTCTCTAGATATTATGATGTGTGAAAGCTGCAAACATTATCAAAATAGTGTAGCCGTTAATCCAGATTTAATTTATAATGTTTACTTATCTAGACCATCAACAACTAATCCTGTTTTATCAGACGCTTTTAAAGAATATGCAAATTACTTGGTAGATAATTTTGGAAAAGACCAAAACCTATTTGCAGTAGAGGCCGGTAGTAATGACGGAGCTTTTATAAATTATATGCAAGAAAAGCTTAATGTAAAAGTTTTGGGTGTTGAACCATCAGATCTATCTAAACAAGCAAATAAAAATAATATTTTAACAATTAAAAATTATTTTGGATTAAATTTAGCTCAAGAAATAAAAAAAGATCATGGACCAGCAAATTTTTTTATAGCCAATCATACCTTTTCAAATATAGTTGATCTTAAAGATTTTGTAGCCGGTGTAAGACATTTGTTAAAACCAAATGGTGTATTTTCAATGCAGACTCACTATCATAAAGCTGTAGTTGAAAAAAATTTAATTGAAAATTTTACTCATGAACATTTATCTAGTTTTTATCTCAAACCATTAAAATCTTTTTTCGAAAAACAAAATATGGAAATATTTGATGCCAAATTAGTTCCTGCAAAAAGTGGTTCAATAAGATGCTTTATTCAAAATAAAAACGGCCCAAACAAAATTTTACCTTCCGTAAATGAAATTATAAAAATGGAAGAGGAATTCTCTATGGATCAAAAGACAAGACACGATTCATTAAATGATTTTATACAAAATATTAAAAAACAACTGCACGCATTTATAGATCCATTAGTAAAAGATAATAAAAAAGTTGCAGCTTTTGGAACTTCAATAGGGGCAACTACATTTTGCTTTAATTACGATCTTGGAAAATCAATTTCTTTTTTCCTTGATGATGATAAATACCGTCAAAATCTTTTAAGTCCATATTATCACATACCAGTTTTATCACCTACAGAAATTTATAAAATTAAACCATCTGCAATAATTATTTTAGCCCCATTGTATGCTGACATTATAATTAAAAAAAATATAAAATATTTTAATGAAGGAGGGGTGTTTGTTAAAATCTGGCCTAAGTTTGAAATAGTAAAAAAATAACTTATTAAAATGTCTAATATATTTAAAAATGAAAAAAACTTTATAACAATTAATAAAAAATGGATAACAAATTTAAAAAATGAAGTTAAAAATTCAGAAAAGAAAACTTCAAGACTGTTAATGCACTTGAACACTAAAGATCATGTTCAAGAAATGATAATTGCTTTTGGAAAAGAATCTGCGATACCACCAAATAAATCTGAAAATAAATCTGAATCTTTGCAGGTTATAGAAGGGAAAATGCTTCTCGTAATTTTTGATGATGAAGGAAATGTGTATAATAAAATTGTAATGCAACCTATATCAGAAGGAGGCAATGACTTTATTTATCGATTTAACAAATGTGTATGGCATACAATGATAGCCTTATCGGAAATTGTAGTTGTTCATGAGATTTTAGAAGGTCCATTTATAAAAGAAGACGGAGGTAATGTTCCTACTTGGGTACCAAAAAATATATCAGATACAAAAAAACTTATAAAATCTCTTATATAATTATAATCAAATGAATCCTTGCTGCAGCGCAAATAAAAAAGGTAAAACTATTTTAAATTTTCATAAACTGCCTCTTTGCAACAGATTTGTTAAAAAAATCAATGAAAAGGAATATAAAAAAAAATTAACCTTACTAGGTTGTCCAGTATGTGGTTTATTAAGACTTAAAACAGTTGTACCCAAAAATGAAATTTTACCAAAATTTAAATGGCTTACATATAATGAGCCAACAAGTCATTTAGAAAATTTAAAAAAAGAGGCATCAAACCTTTTTTCAAAAAAAAATGTTTTTATATGCGGAATGACTTATAAAGACGATCCTCTCATAAGTAAATTTGGGAAAAGTTTTAAAAAATACCGAATAGATCCCATTAAAGATATGAATTTAGAAATTTCTAATGTTGCTAGTGAAGGAATTATTCCAAATTTTACAAAAAAAAATATTACTAAATTTTTAAAAAAAAATAAAAAGCCAGACTTATTAATCGCTAGACATTTACTAGAACACGCACCAAAAATGAAACTCTTTCTTAATAAAGTTAAAAAATTTGTAAAAGAAAGTGGTTATATTATTTTCGAAGTTCCAGACTGCAGTAAGCAAATTAAATTTAATGATTATACTATGTTATGGGAAGAGCACATGACTTATTTTACTGAAGAAACTTTAAAAAATTTCTTTAAAATAAATTACACTAAAATGACACTTGTAAAATTTTTAAGATACAAAAATAGCCACGAGGATGTCTTAATTGTAATTTTAAAAAATAAAGCACAAGATAATAATAACGCAAAAGATAGATTTCAAATTAAAAATAAAAAAATATTTAATTATGGAGAAAAATTTTTAAAGATTAAAAATAATATTCATAATAATTTAGAAAAATTAATAAAAAAACACAAAAATATTTTTATATTTGGAGTAGGACATCATTCAATAATATTTGTTAATACAATGAAAATAGGTAAATTTATAAAATTTGCAATAGACGATAATAAATTTAAACAGCAATTATTTATGCCAGGTTCAAAAATAAAAATTAAGGGTGTTAAAGATATTTATAAAGATATTTATGCTAAAAGTCTTTGCCTTACAACGTTAAGTGAAAAAGTTTTAACTAAAATTAAAAAAATAAAAGAAATAAAAAAAAATAAGATTAAATTTATTTCAATTTATCCCTATCAAAATAATTCAATTTATAAAAATATTTAAATACTATGAAAACTTACAAAATAAATAAAGAAGTTTTATATTCAAATGAAGATATAACTCGAGTAAATATTCACGATATAAAAAAATTAAAAAAATTAGCTTTAAAAAATAGAACAAAAAAAATAAGACTTTGTACTCATAAAAATGTAAAGGAACAATTACAAGAAATGTTAATTGTTCATCCAAAAGACTATTATGTATGGCCACACAAGCATGTAAACAAAAGTGAGTCTTTTCATATAATTGAAGGGGAAGTTGATATTGTTTTATTTAATAATTATGGAAAAGTTTTAAATTTTATTAGTATGGGTGCAGCAAATACTGGAAAAAATTTTTATTATCGTTTACCTCAGTTTAAATATCATACACTCTTGATTAGATCTAAAGTTTTAGTTTTCCATGAAATTACAAAAGGACCATTTCTAAAAAAGGATACTATCTGGGCATCATGGGCTCCTCATGAAAAAAATAGGCGTGAAGTTAAACAATATTTAGAAAAATTAAAAAAAGAAATAAATATAATAAAAAATGCAAAAAAAAAGTAAATTTTCTGAAACTATTTCTTTTCCTAAAAAAATTAATTCAAAAGGAATTGTTTACAAAGATAAATTTCAAAAAATTACAAAAATCATCGCTGAATTTGATAAATTTAAGAAAATATTTTTTGTAGCTGACTATGGACCAAAAGCAGCAATGATAGTTAAAAAAAATGGAAAAATTTTATTAAGCAGACAATATAGATTATTATTAAACGATGTTTCATATGAAATTCCTGGAGGAACAGTTAATAAAAAAGAAAAACCAATCAGAGCAGCAGTTAGAGAATGTCTAGAAGAAACAGGATTTTTTTGTAAAAAACCAAGATTATTAATAGAATATGATCCTGATTTAGAATACTCTAAAAATCGCACGTATGTTTTCAAATCAAATAATGTCAAAGATTTAAAAAAATTTAATAAAAATAAATATGCTTGGGTGTCAGTTAAAAAGTGTTTAAAAATGATTAAAGATGGAAAAATTAAAGATAGTCTTTCTATAATTTCAATATTATCTAAAAAGTACTTAAATTAATGAATATTGAGCAAGATATTACAGTTGTTGTTGGCGGAACTAGGGGTATTGGTAAAGTTATTTCTGAAGTCTTATCAGAAAGAGGCGATTTAATTTATACAATATCAAGAAGAAAAATTAAAAACAAAAACCATTTTTCTCTCGATTTAAGTAATGAGAAAAAGCTAAAAGTAATAAAGAAAAAATTTAGATCTCAAAAAATTAAAAACTTAATTTTTTGCCAAAGGTATAGAGGTAATGATACTAAAAAAGAATATTTAGTTAGCACCTTAGCAACCAAAAATATAATTGAAAACTTAGAAAATAGTTTTTCAGAAAATGCATCAATAGTTATAATTGCTTCAACAGCTTCTAGGATGATTTTTCAAGGACAAACATCAGAATATCATTCTTCCAGGGCAGCACTAGAAAGTTTAAGCAAATATTATTCAATAAAGTTAGGACCTAAAGGTATTAGATGTAATTCAATAATGCCTGGTACAATAATTAAGCCTGAAAATAAAAATTTTTTTACTAAAAAAAATCCTTTAAGAAAGCTAATTAGTTCGATTACTCCTTTGAGAAAGATGGCTGATGCTATGGATGTTGCTTATTTAGTTGACTTTTTAACAAACGAAAAAAGCAATTTAATAAGCGGTCAAAATATTTACGTTGATGGGGGTTTATCTAACATAGGCCAAGAATCTATAGCGAGAAAAATTAAAAAACTACACCATCCAAGAAAAAGTTAATTTTTAAACAAATAAATATTAGTCAATGAACTTTTTGTTAAAAAAAGTTAAAAAAATTATTAAAAAAATTTTAAAGTATTTGATTGTGTCATTATTTTTTCCATTTTATTTACTTATTAAATTAATGGAACCTTTTTTGTTATTTAGATTATATTTAGTGGATCCAAGTAGATTAGGTTTAATGCTTCAAGTAGATTTTTGTATGAAAGAAAAAATTTTACAAAAAAAAAAAATATATGTTGATATTTTTGTTTTCCACGAGCAATCAGTAAAACATTTAAACGAACAATGGATAAAAATGTGGACTAGAGTTATATCTTTTACTAAATTTCCTAAATTTTGGAACAAAATTATTTTAATACTTAGATATTATCCATTTTCCAAAAAAAATTTGATTGGATATTCAAGCAAAATTGATGATTTGCCAGAAGCATCAAAATTAAACAAAGTTAATATAAAATTTACTGAAGAAGAGAATAATTTAGGTATTTCAAATCTAAAAAAAATTGGCCTTTCACAAAATGATAAATTTGTTTGTTTCCATTCAAGAGACGAAGCTTTTCTTAAAAGTTTTTCACCAAATCGTAATTGGGGTTATCATGATTTTAGAAATTCAGACATTCAAAATTATTTAAAAGCTGTTAATTTTTTGACAAAAAATAACTTATTTGCTTTTAGAATGGGGACTAAAGTAGAAAAAGAATTGCAAACAAACAATCCAAAAATTATAGATTTTCATAAATCTAAAATAAAATCAGATTTTATGGATATTTATTTAGGTAGCAGGTGTTTTTTTTATATTAGTTCTGAGTCAGGAATCTCAACAATACCTGAGGTTTTTCAAAGACCCATACTTTATGTAAACATACCTTCACTAAGAGGTATGCAAGTATTCGCAAATAATTCATTAATTATTTTAAAAAAACTTTATGATTGTAAAAAAGATAAACTTCTTTCTTTTAAAGAACATTCAGAACTTATTGCAGGAAATTATAGCCACTCCTCAGAATATTTTAAAAAAAAAAATATAAAAATTTTAGATAATACTCCTGAAGAAATATATGAGGCCACAGAAGAAATGTACAAAAGATTAACTGGCCAATGGAAAACAAACAAAGAAGATCAAGAGTTGCAAAACGCTTTTTGGAAAATTATTAATCCAGTAGTTAAATCAGAAACTTTTTATATAGGCGCTAACTATTTAAGAAAATATAAAGACCTTTTAAATTAAAAAAAAAAATGAATTTTAATCAAAAGCTAATCAATTTTTATAACAATAATGAAATTATCCCAGTTAGACAAACTGGAGCCGATAAGTCTCGATTTTATGGGAGAGGAATACTTTATAATACTTTAGGATTACCATCGACTTCATTTAAAAATTTAAAAGTAATCGAAATTGGTCCTGGCTCTGGACAAAATACTATATACACTTCTACTCTAGGTCCAAAGACACTTACTTTATTAGAGCCTTCTAAATCTGGTGTTTTAGAAATCAAGAAACTTATAAATAAAAAAAAATTCAAATGTAATGTAAAAATTATCAATCAAACAATTGAGAATTTTTACAAAGCAAATAAAAATCAATTTGATGTTGTAATCTGTGAAGGTCTATTAGGTTCATCAGGTTATAAAGATCCTACAGTTTTGCTTAAATATTTAAAGTATATTGTAAAAAAAGGGGGATCTTTAATTCTTACATGCGAAGATGAAATTGGAGCTTTACCCGAACAGCTCAGACGATTAGTAGTTAAAAAAATTTTACATGAAAATAAAGTAAAAAATAATTTTGAAAAAAAAATAAATTTTGTAAAACCTTATTTTAATAATCACTTAAAATCTTTTAAAGGGCAATCAAAGAGAAAAATTTATGATTGGATAGCAGATGTTCTTATTTCCCCTGCGCTCGATATGCCATATTTAGGAATTGGCGATACTATAAAGAATCTAAGAAATAATTTTAAAACTATTGGAACATCTCCTAGAATGTCAAATGAACTAATTTATTATAAAGTTGCAGCAAAATTGTCTTCAGATTTTGAAAATGATTCAATGTTAAAAGCATATAATGCTAATCTTGTTAATTTTATTGATTATAGAGTTGAGCCTAAACACGTTAATTTAAAATTATCTAAAAAAATTTATTTAAAATGTAAAAATATTTTTCGTGATATTCAAAATATTAAAAACCCTAACGACAAATTTATATTAAATATTGTAAAAAAGTTAAACTCATTAAAGTCAGATTTACCAAGCGATTTTATTATGACAAAAAAATCATTATCGGAAATTATTAAAATATTGAAAATCAAAAAAATAAATGTAAGCACTTTTAAGAAATTTAAAAATTTTTCAGGTTGGCTTGGAAAGTGTCAAACTTATATTCATTTTAGTAAAAAATCTTAATTAATTTTTCAAATAGCTTTCAAAATTTAGTTCAATGAAATCAGTAATTAAAAATTTTATAAAAACATCTGGATTTAATTTAAAAAGAGTTCCTATACTCAAAAAAGAAATTAACAAATTAGCAAAAATAAAAAATAGAAAAGAAAAAGTTGCTGAACTTAAAAATTTAATAAAAAAATTCCCCAATTATCCTAATTTTTACTATTTACTAGCAAGAGAGTTATATTATTTATCCGACGCATCTTTTTTTCAGCTTTTAAATGATTATGGAGCTAAAAGAAATCAATGGTTGAAAGAAACAGGTTTGGAAATATTAGATATAGAGTTTATTCAACCTGCAGTTTTTATGGGTTCTATTGGAAACTTTTATGCTTTAGAAAATTTAATAAGGGCAAATAATTTAGGCCTAAGAGATAAAAAAAAATTACTTTATATTCTGCCTAAAAAAGCAAAGTTTACAAATTCTGTTTTAGCAGGATATTTTGAGAAATATGTAAAAATTATAAAAGAAGATGATCTTGATAGCGACATAGAAGATTTTGCATCATCACTTTCACTCCCACTAGGGTTTTGTGTGCCAATGAGAAAAGAATGTTTGTATTTAGATATTGCTGCAAACAGATGCGAAAAAGAAGAGAATGAAAAAAAAATTAGTCCATCTATATTAAAATTAAAAGAAGATCATAAAAATCAAGGAATTAAAATATTAAATAAAATGGGCCTACCAAAAGATGCTTGGTACGTAACTTTACATGTTAGAGAGCCAGGATATCGAGGTGAAAGCAAAAAAAATACTAAAGAAAATTTTAGAAATTCTAATCCTTTAAACTATTTAAAAGCGATAGAAAGAATAACAAAATCTGGCGGTTGGGTTTTTAGAATGGGAGATGCATCCATGACTCCTTTGCCTAAAATGAAAAATTTAATTGATTACGCGCGAAGCGAATACAAGTCTGAAATGATGGATATTTTTTTAGCAGCAACATCAAAATTTTGTATAGGAACGGCCTCTGGATTCTGGAGAATACCAAGATATTTTGGTGTACCCGTGATATTTACAAATTCAGCTTTCCCAATGGGATATTATAGTTTGAAAAAGAATGACTTATATCTTCCAAGACTAATAAAAAAAGCTTCAAACAACAAATATCAAACTTTTGAAGAATTTATGTCTTGTCCATCATTACTATATCAGGGCGATGACTTATTTAAAAAAAATAAATTATCCTTTGTTGAAAATTCTTCAGAAGATATAGATTTTTCAGTAAGAGAAATGATAGATAATATTTTTAATCTAAGTAAAAATAATTTCAACGAACAACAAATAAAATTCAGAAAAGTAGCTGAAAAAAATATTAATAAATACAACGATTCTGTAAAAGCTTTTGCAAAATGTAGTCAAAGCTTCTTAGAAAATTATCCAAACTTGTTAAGCTAAAGTGAAAAAAAAAGTACTTATTGTTGGAATTAATAGTTTTATAGGAAAAAATTTTGCCAAAGTAGCAAAGAAGTCAGGTTTTATTATATATGGAACAAGTAGAAAAAAAGGGAAAAAAAATATTTTTTTAGATTTAAGTTGGCCTCTTAATAAATGGCCTGAAATAAATTATAAATTTGATTGTATTTTAATTTGTGCTTCTGAAAGTAAAATTAAAAATTGCCAAAAGCAAAAAAATAAAACTTATAAAGTAAATGTATTAGGTACAAAAAATATAATTAAAAAGTATAAATCTGAAAAAACTCAAACAATTTTAATTTCTACTTCTCATGTTTTTAACGGAAAAAAAAAATTTGTTAGCGTAAATACAACCCCAAAACCACAAAATAATTTAGGAAAACAAAAACTAGAAGCAGAAAATATTATCCTCAACAATCATGGTTTAGTTATTCGCGCTACTAAAATATATGAATCTACATTGAATTTATTTAAAAACTGGGTAATTAAACTTTATAATAATAAAAAGATTAAAGTTTTCAGCAATTTACAAGTTTCATTTATACCCTTAGAAACTTTTATAAAAGCTTTAGTAGTAGTGATAAGAGAAAATCATAGAGGGATTTTACATTTATCAGGACCTGAAGATAAAAGCTATTATGAAATTTTAAAATTAATTTCTAAAAAATTAAATTTAAATTCAAATTTAGTTAGACCAACCACTGGAAGCAGAGACAAAATAGGCAGAAAACACTCAAATACAGTAATGAAAATTAGCAAACCTTTTAGTAATGAAAAATTTTATTTACCCTCAACGGATAAAATCATAAGCAAAAATATAAATGCATTTAAAAAATTAAAAAAATGAAATACGGAATTACAAAGATTTGGAAGGTTTTAAATTTAAGAGAAAAAAACCAGCTTATTAAACTATCAATTTTAAAAGTTTTTGTAGGAATTATGGATATGGTAGGTGTAGCTTCAATAGCTCCATTTATTGCAGTTGTTTCTAATCAAAAAATCTTAAATGAAAATAAAATAATTTTAAAAATTAAAGACACTTTAAATTATGAAAATAATGAGTTAATAATTTTTTTTGCAGTAGCTTCATTGTTGCTAATAATAGTTAATCAATTTGTAAGAATTTTAGGTAATTGGTACGGAACTTATGTAAGTCACAATATTTGGTGGTCATTAAATAGACAAATGTTTACATATTTTATTAATCGACCATATAATTTTCATATTCAAACAAATAGCAATCAATTATTAGAAAAATTACAAGTCCAAACAAATGCAGCTGTTTCTGGAGTAGTTACACCGACGTTTCAAATTTTTGGCCATATATTTACATGTATATTTTTATTTATGTTATTAATGATTGCAGATCCAAAAGTAACTAGTATTCTTTTAATTTCTGTAGGTCTTTTTTATTCAATTATTTTTTTTAAATTAAAAGAAAAAATATCTACTTATGGAAGCTTTAATCCAAAATATTCACAAAAAACATTTAAACTTGTAGATCAAGCTTATAAATCTATAAAAGATATAAAGATAAAAGATAATGCAAAATTTTATGTAAATATTTTTGAACCGTTAGCAAAAAAGTATGCAAATAATCAAGTTAAAATTAATTTAATTGCAAATCTACCGCGATTTTTTCTTGAGATTTTTGCTTATACATTTGCTTTTTCGATAATTATATATTTTATTAAAGATACAAAAAATTTTTCAAGTATCGTCATACTAATTGGAATGTATGCATTTTCTTTACAAAAAATCTTACCTGCAATACAAGGTATATATCAACAAATAACTGCTATTAAATACTTTAAACCTTCGTTTGAAAAAATTTATAATGATTTATGTTCTGCAACTGAAGAATTTAAAAAAAGTAAATCATTTCCAGTAAATGATAAAAAAATAAATTTTTCAAAAAAAATTGAATTTAAAAATGTTTTATTTCAATACCCAAATTCAAAAAAAGAAGTTTTAAATATCGAGAATTTAGAAATTAAAGCAGGAACTTTTTTGGGAATAACAGGAACAACTGGTTCAGGGAAAACTACTTTGATTGATTTACTTTTAGGATTATTAGAACCTACATCTGGAAGAATATTAATCGATGGTATTAACCTAAATCAAAATATTATTAAAAAATGGCAATCAAATGTTGGTTATGTTCCACAATTTTCTTTTATGGCCGACGATACAATTAAAAATAATATTGCCTTAGGCACAAATGAAACAGAGATAAATTTAAATAAAATTAAAAATGCAGCTAATATAGCTGAACTTTCTAACTTTGTTGAAAAAGAGTTGCAGCTTAAATATGAAACAATAATTGGTGAAGATGGAATTAGGTTAAGTGGTGGGCAACGTCAAAGAATTAGTATAGCAAGGGCTTTTTATAATGAGCAAGATGTTATCGTATTTGATGAAGCTACTAATTCATTAGATAATGTAACAGAAAAAACAATTATTGAAACAATACTTAAAGATAAAAAAAACAAAACAATTATTATGATAACGCATCGGTTATCCTCGTTGCAAAATTGTGATGAGATATTATTTTTAGAAAACGGTTTTATCGAAGACAAAGGTTCGTATGAAAATTTAATCGGTAAAAACACAAAATTCAGAAATTTAGCAAATGAAATTAATTACAGAAAAAATTAATTTCCTAAATACCAGATTTATGAATTATTTATCGGCAAAAAATGTTGTTTTTTCAAATATTTTTGAATTGCCAAAACAGATGAATCAACCTATAAATTAATCATGAAAGTACTTCTAATAGCACCATACGTTAACTTAAACGTTGATAGGACTGTTAATAGGGAAGATTTTTATCCGTCCGCAGCTCTTTTACATTTAGCTGCTATGCTCAGAGCTAATAATCATGAACCAATTATTGTTGATTTAAATAATTCGACTGTTCACAATCAAAAAGAAAAGTACTTGGATTATTGCAAAAAAATTATTATTGAAAGTTTAAATGAATTTAAACCAGATTTAGTAGGTATCAATTGTCTTTTTTCAGGAGTTTTCCCTGACGTCCTAGAATTTGCTAAGACTGTTAAATCCCATTCTCCTAATTTAAAAATAGCTATTGGAGGAATTCATCCTACTTCACACTATAAGGAAATATTAGCTAACTGTAAGGATGTTGATTTTGTTGCAATTGGTGAAGGTGAGAACACAATTATTGCTCTTACCGCGGCAATAGAATCAAAAAATGAAAATATGTTAAGCAAAATAAAATCATTTGCATATAGAGATAAAGAAGGAAAAGTTAAATTTAATTTATCAAAAAATTATATAGAAAATCTCGATGCTCTTCCAATGCCAGCTTGGGATTTAATAAATATCAATAAATTTGAAATGAAACTTGATACTTACTACAATCCAAAAAATTTGCCTATGAGATTTAAGGCTGCAATTTTTTCATCGCGAGCTTGTCCTTTAGCATGTAATTTTTGCGACATGTTTTTAGTTATGGGAAAAAAACATAGAAAAAGAGGAGTAAAAACAATTGTTAATGAAATTGAATTATTAAACAAAGATTACGGAGTAAATTATTTTTCTTTTATGGATGACCAATTAACATTAAACAGATCACATATACTTGATTTGTGTAATGAAATTTTAAATAGAAAACTTAATATTCAATTTGATACTCCAAATGGTCTTTGGATTAATTCATTAAGAGAAGAGATTATTGCGAAAATGGCTGAAGCAGGTTTAGTATCAGCATCTTTAGCGATTGAGCATGGGGACGATCATATAAGAAACAAAGTGATTGGAAAAAACTTGGAAAAAAATAAAATTTTTGAAGTTGCCAAAATGTTGAAAAAAAATAATGTCATGTCATCAGGGCTTTTCATTATGGGTTTTCCAGAGGATACAAATGATACATTATCAAAAACTTATGAGATGATGAATGAGTTGCAGTTAGACAGAATGGCTGTAAACACTCTTGTTCCTCTTCCAGGAACTTCACTTTACAAGCAAGTTATCAAAGACAATCTGCTTATACATAATTGGAATTTAGACGAGCTATGGAAAACACCAATTAGTCTTCAACAAGGTGAGTTTGTAGTTAAGCCATATAATTTACACTTAGATGATCTTTATAAATGGAGAGAGAAATTTAATAAAATAAGACATAAATATTGGAAAACAAACCCAAAAAAAAGTGTTGGACCCCATCAAGCTTCCCAACATTCTAAAGTTAACTATATTAAAAAAACAAGCCCACTTATTTACGAAAGCGTAGTTCAAGAACCAACAACTACTTAATAAATATAATTTATAACATTTTAAATCTGTGAATATTCTTAATAACAAAAGCGTACTTGTAACTGGAGGAACCGGGTCCTTTGGTAAAAAATTTATAGAATTAGTTCTTAAAAAATTTAAACTTAAAAAGTTAATCGTTTTTAGCCGCGATGAGCAAAAGCAAATTCAACTTCAACAAAATCCAAAATATAACTCAAAATGTATGAGGTATTTTATAGGCGATGTTAGAGATTTAGATAGATTGTGTACAGCTATGGACGGTGTAGATATTGTTATTCACGCTGCTGCACTTAAACATGTACCCGTTGCTGAATATAATCCTTTCGAGGTTGTTAAAACAAACGTACTGGGTGCACAAAACATAATAGAAGCTTGCATGAAAACAAAAGTTAAAAAAGTTATTGCATTAAGCACTGATAAAGCTTCCTCACCAATAAATTTATATGGAGCAACCAAATTAACTTCCGACAAACTTTTTGTTGGTGCCAATTATTATAAAGGAAACAAAAATATAAAATTTTCAGTAGTAAGATATGGCAATGTTATGGGAAGCAGAGGCTCAGTAATACCTTTTTTTATAAATCAAAAAAAAAATGGTTTTCTTTCGGTTACGAATAAACAAATGACAAGGTTTAACATTACATTAGACAAAGGAGCAGATTTTGTTCTTTTTTGTTTAAAGAAAATGTGGGGTGGTGAAGTTTTTGTTCCCAAAATACCTTCATATCAAATTATGGACCTTGTCAAAGCTATTGCACCAGAAAGTAAAATAAAAGTTACAGGAATACGCCCAGGTGAAAAATTACACGAAGAGATGATCTCAACAAGTGAAGCTCTCAATACGGTAGAATTTGAAAAATACTTTGCAATTCTTCCGAATGCAGAATTTATTAATTGGAATAAAAAAAAATATCTTAAATTTAACAAAGCTGGAAAAATTTGTAGTAATAATTTTTCTTATAATAGTGAAACAAATTCAAAATTTTTATCAATTTCTGACATAAGAAAATTATTAAAATCTAACTTATCAGATATTCATTTATACTAGTGATTTATTACGGCAAGCAACATATTGACTTTGCAGATATAAAAGCTGTAAGCAAAGTTTTAAAGAGTGATTTTTTAACTCAAGGTCCACAGGTTTCTAAGTTTGAATCTAGCTTAAAAAATTTTTTTGGCTCACGTTATTGTAGTGCAGTATCAAATGGAACTGCAGCATTACATCTAGCTGGATTGGCGCTCGGGTGGAAACCTGGAAATATTGTATTAACTTCTAGTTTATCTTTTTTAGCTAGTAGCAATTGCGTAATTTACACAGGGGCTAAACCGGAATTTGTTGATATTGATATTTTTAATTACAATATAGACGTTGCTAAACTTGAAGAAAAAATAAAAATTTTAAGAAAAAAATCAAAAAAAATTGTAGCAATAGTTGCTACTGATTATGCTGGGCAACCTTGTAATTGGAAAAGATTAAAAGAAATTGCATTAAGATATAAGTTAACCTTGATAAATGACAATTGTCATTCTCTCGGCGCAAGTTTTAATAAAAATAAAAAATACGCTGCAAAATATGCTGATATTGTAACTCACAGCTATCATCCTGTAAAAAATATAACAACGGGTGAAGGTGGGGCAATATTAACAAATGATAAAAAAATAGATGAAAGAGTTAAAATTTTAAGATCACATGGTGTTGTAAGAGATCCAAAACTTATGCAATCAAATCACGGCCCCTGGTATTATGAAATGCAAAAGTTGGGTTTTAATTATAGAATTTCAGATATTCAGTGCGCTTTAGGTATAAGCCAGTTAAAAAAGATAAATAAATTTATACAAAAAAGAAAAAAAATAGCAAAAATTTATGATACAGCCTTTGGGAATGATTATAGGTTCATAGTTCCAAAAGTAGAAAAAAATTATGAACATTCATATCACTTATATCCATTACAAATAAATTTTAATTTACTTAAAATTTCTAAACGTGAATTATTTAACAAAATGAAGAAAAAAAATATAAATCTTCAAGTACATTATATTCCGATTCACTTGCAGCCTTATTATAAAAAAAATTTTAAATTTAAATCTGGTGATTTTCCAATTGTAGAAAATTTTTATCAAAAAGAAGTTTCTTTACCGATCTACTTTTCATTAAAAAGCAATGAAATAAATAAAGTAATTAAATATATAAAACAGTTTTGTGTTTAAAAAATTATGAAAATAGCAATAATACCTGCCAGAGCTGGTAGTAAAAGAATTCCAAAAAAAAACATAAAATTTTTTTTTGGAAAACCAATGATCTATTGGTCGATTAGAGCGGCCAAAAAAACAAAACTTTTTGATAAGATAATCGTATCTACAGATAATAAAAAAATTGCAAAAATTGCAAAAAAATATAAAGCAGAAGTTCCTTTTTTAAGGCCCGCAAAAATTTCTGGTGACAAAACACCCGTATCTAAAGCTGTAACTCACACTTTAATGTGGTTAAAAAACAAAGGTTTTAAACCACAAGATGTATGCTGTATTTTTGCTACTGCAGCTTTCATAAGAAGCAGCGATATTAAAAAAGGTTTTACAAAACTAAAAAAAAATAAATGGAATTATGTTTTTTCGGCCACTAATTTTCCTTATCCAATCTTTAGATCGTTTCAAAAAAAAAAGAGAGGAGAACTAAAAATGGTATTTAAAAAAAATTATTTCGGAAAAAATACACAATATTTTTCTGACACTTATCACGATGCAGGGCAATTTTACTGGGGCAAGGCTTCTACCTGGCTTAAATCAAAACCAATATTTAGTAAATCATCAACAATTATAAATATTCCAAGATGGCGAGCACATGATATTGATACATTGGAAGATTGGGAAATTGCATTGAAAATTGGAAAGGCAATAAATAAGTTTTAATGAAAAAGAATAAAAAATCTATACTTGTTGTAGCTGCACATCCTGATGATGAAGCTTTAGGCTGCGGTGGAACAATTGCCAAACTTACTAAAAATGGATCAGTCGTAAATATTTTGTTTGTATCAAATGGAGTAGATTCTAGAGGAGGAACAAAAAAAGAAATAAAAAATAATATGAAAATTAGAAAGAAAGCCGCAATAAAATCATGCGAGGTTCTTGGTGCTAAATATCCAACATTTTTAGATTTGCCAGATAATCAATTGGATAAGTTTTCTCTTTTACAGTTAACTAAAATGATAGAAAAATTCGTTAAAAAATATTCCCCTTCAATTGTTTATACTCATTTTGGAGAGGACCTTAATATTGATCATCGTATAGTTCACAAAGCAGTAATTACGGCGTGTAGACCACAAAAAAAATGCTCGGTAAAAACTTTATTTTTCTTTGAAGTACCATCAAGCACAGAATGGAAAATTAACAGTAAAAGAAATTCATTTGAGCCAAATTGGTTTGAAGATATTACTTCTACTAAAAAGAAAAAATATAAAGCTTTAAAGGCTTATTTTATGGAATTAAAAAAATGGCCTCATCCGCGTTCTCTTAAAGGCATTAAAGCCTTAGTAAGATGGCGTGGTGCTACCGCAGGAGTCGAGGCAGCCGAAAGCTTTATTATGGGAAGAAATATTTCAAAATAGAATTAATGTCCATAGCGTTTAGAGTAGATAGATCAAAAGAAATAGGATCTGGTCATTTTTATAGATGTTTAAATCTAGCAAAAGTTCTTAAAAGTAAAAAAGAAAAAATAAGATTTATTTTTCAAAAAAATTATTTTTCAAGAGAAAACAAAAAAATACTTTTAAAAAATAAAATAAAATTTAATGAAATTAATTTTAAGAATAGCGACTTAAGTAAAAAAAAAAAATTAAAAGAAGATTCAAGTCAAACTACAAAAATTTTAAAAAAAAATAAAATTGATTTATTAGTAGTTGATAATTATAAAATAAACTATAGTTGGGAAAAAACAGTAAAAAAAACTGTAAAAAAACTTTTTGTAATTGATGATTTAGCAAACAGAAAGCATTTCTGCGATATTCTAGTAGATCAAAATTATCTTCATAATTTCGAGAAAAGATATAATAAATATTTAAATAAAAATTGTAAAACTTATTTAGGACCACTTTATACCATTCTAGATCCAAAATTTTTAAAAAATAAAATTAGAATTAGGAAAGATAAAAAAGTAAAAAATATATTCATTTTTTTTAGTGGAACTCACAAGCCTAAAATTGTGAATATTTTTTATAAAATTTTAAATAAAAAAAAATTTAAAAAAATTAAAATAAATTTTATAATCGGAAATTCTTTTAAAAAAAATAATAAATTAAATAAAAATAAAAATAAAAATTTTAAAATTTATACATCCTCAAATAATTTTGTAAGTTTGATGAAAAAAGCAGACCTCGCAATTGGAGCTGGAGGTACAAATACATGGGAAAGATTATTTTACGGAATACCTAGCCTAGTTACATGTCTGTCCGAAAATCAAAGATTAACATGTAATTATCTAAATAAAAAAAAACTTATACAATATTTAGGATATCATAAATTTCTTAAGGCAAGATTAATTGAAAAAAAAATAGTGAGAGCAATTCAAAATATAAACTTTTTAAGAAAAAACAGTTTAATCGGAAGATCAATTGTTGATGGAAAGGGATCTTTTAGAATTTCAGAGGTAATTTCGCCTAGTCTCGAAAAAAACTTAACTTTACGAAAAGCCAAAGCTGATGATTGTATAGATTATTTTAATTGGGCAAATGATCCTCATGTAAGATTCAATTCCTTTAAATCTAAAAAGATTAAATTTTTAAAACATAAAAAATGGTTTTATGAAAAAATTAAAAGTAAAAATTCTTTTCTTTTTGTTTTAGAGGCAAATAAGTTACCTATTGGCCAAATAAGATTTGATCGTAACAAAGATAATATGTTAATAGATTATTCACTCGATTCTATAGTTAGAGGAAGAGGATGGGGATCAAAGCTTATTACACTAGGCTTAAATAAAATCAGGAGAATTAAACCAAGTTTAATTTTGGCAAAAGTTAAATCATCCAATCATCCTTCAATTTCTACATTTTTGAAATTAGGATTTGAAAGAAATAATTTTGGAGAAAAAATTTATTTTTATAAATTTTAGTAAAATTATATGAAAAAAAACTTTTTAATTGAAAAAAGAAAAGTTGGTCTAAATCAACCAACTTTTTTAATTGCTGAAATAGGCTCTAATCATAATAGAGATAAAAAAACTGTCAAAAAACTTATTCAAAAAGCAGCTGAAGCTGGTTTTGATTCAGTAAAATTTCAAATTTATGATCCTGCTGAAATATTTTCAAAAAAAATTACAACTAAAGATGTAAAACTAAGTCATTTTTATGGGCTAAAACCTTGGTGGAAAATAGCAAGAGATAAAATTTTAATGCCTAGAGAATGGTTTAAAGAAATGTTTATGCTCGTTAGATCTTTTGGGATGATTCCATTTTCAGCAATACATCGAGCTGAGGATTGTAAGTTTTTACTTGAGTATGATCTTCCTGCAATAAAAATTGCTTCAATTGATCTAACATATCATCAGCTTTTTAAGCAATTAGTAAAATTTAAATTACCAATAATTCTATCTTCAGGCATGGGTGATAAGGAAGAAATAAATCATTCATTAAAACTAATGAAAAAATTGGGTCAAAAAGATTTAGCCTTATTGCACTGCGTTTCTTGCTATCCACCTAAACCTGAGGAAGTTAATTTAAACAATATTAATTTTTTGAAAACAAAATATCAAATTCCAATAGGTTTTTCTGATCATTCGAAAGGAGTCGCTACTTCTGTTGCCGCAGTTGCATTGGGAGCAAAAATAATTGAAAAACATATAACTTTAGATAAAAATTTTCCAGGTCCAGATCATCCTTTTGCATTAGAGCCTAGTGAAATGAAGAGGTTAGTTAAGGAGGTCAGAGAAATAGAAAAATCAATGGGTAATTTTGAAAGAAAACCTAGTTTGAGAGAAATAAAAAATAGAAAGATGATTAGGAGGAGCATTATTTCAAAATTTGACATTAAAAAAGGGGAACTTATATCCGAAAATAAAATTAAATTTGCTAGACCAGGAACTGGCTTAGGAACGCATAAATCAAATCTTATAGTAGGTAAAAAAGCAAAGATGAACATTAAAGCAGAAACTATACTGACTTTAAAACATGTTAAATAATATGACGCTTTTAATCAGAGAATATAAAAAAAATGATGAAAAAGGAATAATGAATTTAGATAATTCATTATTAGTCAATAAGTGGAATAAAAGGAATTTAAAAAATTGGCATTGGAAATATAAAAATAAAAATCAAAAAAAAAAATCTACAATAATAGTTGCTGAATATAAAAAAAAAATTGTTGGGCATTTTGCGGTAATACCAATTTATTATTTACAAAATAAAAAAAAATTTTTATCATCTCATTCAATAGGTTTAATGATATCAAAGTCTTGGCAGTCTAGAGGATTAGTGAAACTAGTATCTGATAAGCTGTTTAAACTAATCAACAAAAGTAAAATAGAATTAATATATGGATTTCCAAATAAATTGGCTCTTAATTTACATACTCAATTTTTCAAATACAAGCTAGTAGAATGGATTAACATTTTAAATTATAAAATTGATTTTAAATATAAAATAAAAACAATTAACCCTAAATATAAAATAAAAAAAATAAAAAAATTTAACAAAAATCATGATAAATTTATTAAAAAAAATATAAATAGGTATAAAGTTTTTTTAGATAGGAATTCTGGATTCTTAAATTGGAGATATCTAAAAAGACCAGATAAAAAGTATTATAGTTTTAATATTTATAAAGAAAATATTTTAAGTGGATACTGTGTATTAAAACTTTATAGGGAAAAAAAAATTTTAAAAGGACATATATTAGATTTTTTTACTTCCAACAAAAATGATGTTAAGAAAAGTTTAATTTTTTTTTGTATGAATTTTTTTAAAAGAAAAAAAGTTAATATAATTGATTTATTCATAAAAGGTGACAAAAACCTTGAAAATATTTTTTTAGAACAAAAATTTAAAATTACTAAAAAAATTCCTCTAGTATGTAAATATAATAAAAATGTAAAAAGAAATAAAAACCTATTTAATAAAACGAAATGGTTTATGACCCAAGGAGATAGTTTTGAAATTTATTAATAAAAAAATTGTAGGAATAATTGGTCTGGGTGCTATGGGAATGCCAATTGCACAAAATTTATTAAAAAAAAAATATATTGTTTATGGTTATGATATTAAAAATAAACTCAAAGCAAAATTAAATAAATATAAATCTTTTTATTTTAGTATGAGTGTAAAAGATTTGTGTTTTAAAACGAACAAAGTATTAATTATTGTAGAGAATCAATATCAATGCGATTCAATTATTAAAACAATTTTAAATTTAAGGAAAAAAGGATTATTGAATAAGAAATTTTTAATAATTTGTTGCTCAACAGTTTCTGCGAGTTGGATTGAAAAATGTGAAAAATTATTGTTTAAAAATAAAATTCAATTAATCGATTCACCAATGTCTGGAGGTCCTTCAGTTGCCATAAAAGGTAATTTAAGTTTAATGATTTCTGGAAGGAAAAAAACACTTTTATCTGCAAAAAAAATTCTTAAAGATATTTCAAAAAAACAATTTATTTTAGGTTCAAAAGCTGGTTACGGATCAAAAATGAAAACGGTAAATCAATGTTTAGCTGGAATACATATATTAGCTGCAGCCGAAGCAATAATCCTTGCTAAAAAACAAAAATTGAATCCAACTAAAGTCTTAGAAGTTATAAAAAATAGTGCGGGCGGTAGTTGGATGTTTAATGATAGAGCCCCAAGAATGATTAAGAAATCTTTTAATCCTCCTAAAAGCAAAATAAATATTTTTGTTAAAGATATGAAAATCGTTAATGAAACTTTAAAAAAATATAAATTAAGTCTGCCCTTATCAAAAGCAGCTTTAATAAATTATAAAAAAGCAAAGCAAAGAAAAATGGGTAATTTAGACGATTCATCAATAGTTACCTTTTTAAATAAAAAATACTAATTTTGAGAATAAAATCTAAAATATTTTCCTTAAAAAAAAATAATAAAAAATTGTTTTTTTTTCCTTTACAAAAATTAAGTTTAACAGGAAATGAATTTTTTAATTGCATTATGAGTCTGTCAAAAATTCTTTTTAAAATTGAAAATTTAAAAACCAAAAAAAATATTGCCATTCTGTACGATAATTCAGTTGAATATTTAATTATTAGTTTCTACATAATGCTAAAACAGCATACTTTGGTTCCATTAAACCCACAGCTTGCATCATCCGAAATAATAAAAATATACAAACAGTCTGATGCGATCTGTTTAATAACTGGAAAAAATATGAAAAAAAAGGTTAAAAGTATTAAAAATAAAATAATATTTAACTTTCATCCTAATTTAAAAAAAATTAACAAAAATTTAAGTTTTTATAAAATTTTTAAAAAAGAAAGAGACAATAAAAGTATTCTTTTACTGTATACTTCAGGCTCCACCGGTACACCAAAAGGTTCACTTCTAACAGAAAAAAATATTTTATCTAACTCTCAAAATATTGCGCGTCATCACAAATTAAACAGAAATACAAATACACTTGTTTTGATGCCAATGTTTCACAACAATGGTTTTATAATTTCTTTTATGTCAACGTTTTTAGCTGGGGGAAGCACAGTTATAGCCCCTGCAAATTTAATAATTTATAAGTTTTGGGAAATAATAAAGAAATTTTCAATAAGCTATACATCCCTTATGCCATCCGTTCTATCAATGTTGCTATCCTATGCAGGAAAGAAGAAAAATACATCATTAAAAATAATAGCGTGCGGCGGGCAAAAACTTTCAAGAGTTTTACTATCTAGATTTGAAAAGAAATTTAAAACTAAAATTATTGAACATTATGGATTAACAGAAACAACGGCAATATCTTCCGTAATGAATCTAAAAAAAAGAAATCTAAAGTCTGTGGGTACACCAATTAAAGGAACAGAAATAAAATTATATGATGACAAATTAAAAATATTAAAAAAAAGAGGTTACGGAGAAATTTGCATATCAGGAAAAAATGTATTTTTAGGATATTATAAAAATAACAAATTAAATTCTGAAAAAAGATTTAAAAATTTTTTTAGATCAGGTGATTATGGACAATTTGATAAAGACAAAAATTTATATTTTGCTTCTAGAAAGGACTTTTTAATTATAAAAGGTGGAGAAAATATTTATCCAGCTGAAATTGAAAATACCATATATCAATTTGAAAAAGTTAATGAATGTGCAGTTGTTGGCTACAAAGATAAAATTTATGGAGAAGAAATATATTCATTTGTAAAATTTAATAAATATAAAGCTTCTTACGAAAAAAAGTTAAATAATTTTTTAATAAAAAATTTAGCTAGATTTAAACTACCCAAAAAAATTTTTTATTTTGAAAAAGATTTAAAAATTAAAGATTTTCCAAAAACGACCACAAAAAAAATAAAATATAAAGAGTTAAAAAATATAATTTCTAATGAAATTTAATCATCAAGACATTGAAAAAAAATTATTTAAAATTTTTAAAAAAGTGTTTAAAGTAAAAAAATTTAAAATTAACGATTTAACTTTGCAAAAAATAAGTACATGGGATTCGTTGCGCCATATTCTTTTAGTTAAAGAAATAGAGAAGAATTTTAAAATCAGAATTGATGATATTGATCTACCTGAATTAATTTCTTTTTCTAAAATAATCAAATATATTAAAAAAAATGAAAAATAAAATTAATTTTTGCCCCGTATGTGGAAACAAGAAAAATTCTAATTTATTTAAAATTAAAAAATTTCCTTATTTCACAATACCTTTAAATGTAAAAGATATTAAATTTATTAAAAGCAGCTCATCATTAAAATATCCTTATGATGATCTAAGCGCATCAAACTGCAACGTTTGTCATCATGGTTTTTTAAGTACAATTCCTAATTTTAAAATTTTAGATAAGTTATATAGCGACTATTATAATTATCCCTCACCTTTAAAAGGAACCTTTGTTCCAGTTAGAGACAACAATTTTATAAAAGTCTTTATTAGAAATGCTGAAATAAAAAATTTAAAAAAGGAAAAAAGCAAAGCTTTTGAAATAGGTTGTTTTGACGGTTATGTATTAAAAAAACTTCAAGATCGTGGATTTGGAGTTACAGGATGCGATCCTAGCAAAGGTGCAAAAATTGGTCAAAAAGCTGGAATAAAAATAATAAGAGAGTTTTTTGATCCGAACAAAAAAAATTACGGTAAATTTGACTACGTAATTGCTAGACACTTAATAGAACATGTAATTAATCCTGTAAAATGGCTTAGTGATCTTAAAAAAGTAACAAAAAAAAATGGAAAAATTTTTATAGAAACTCCTAACATAAACTTTTTCACCAAAAGAGGAATGCCATCTGTATTTACTCTGCAACATTTACACTATTTCTCTAAAAACTCACTTTCCTATTTAATCGAAAAAGTAGGACTCGAAGTAAAAAAATGTGAAGAAATTGATGACAATCTTATTTTAATTGCAGAATTTAAATCAAAAAATAGAAAAAAATATAAAAAGGATAAAAAAGAGAGTTTTTCAAAATTTAAAATTAATCTTTTTCAATCCAGAAAATTTGTTAAAAAAACCTTAAAAAAATTTGACAGTTTAAAGGGTAACGTAGCAGTTTGGGGAGCAGGAGGATTTGGAGGGTCATGTCATCTTTTTTGGGATTTTTCAGTCAAAAAAATTAATTTCTTTATTGATTCTGACAGAAATAAACATGGTATGAAATTTTCTGATTCTAATGCTTCGATTATTTCACCACAATCTGCAAAGGAAAAAAAAATAAAATTGATATTAGTAGCTTCTATGTATAGCGAAAAAATAATCAAATCAATTTACCATCAAGGATTCTCTTGCAGAATATTAAGTTTGTATCCAAAAGTTATATTAAAGACCAGAAGAACATAAATTTCTAAAACATAAAATTAGATGAAAAAAGTTTTATTTATTGAAAGATTAGATTTTATTACGATTTTTTTTGCCATTATTTTTAGGCCATTTTTTAATATTATAAAATTTAGAACAGGAAATAAGTTTTTTGAAAAAGTACATATTCACAAATATTTAAAGTTATTTAGTATTGATCCAATATGGATTGTAAAAGAAAATAACCATATATTTCATAAAGCTTTTGAGGAAGGTTGGTTAATAGAAGAAAAATTTGTTAATAATCAACTTAAAAGTAATTTTTTTGTTAAAAAGTTTGAAGAATATTATAAATTAAATCAATCTCAAAAACTAAAATTATATTTAAGTATTAGAAATGAATTTTTTACAGATGCTGATACTTTACCAAATACTAGTATTAAAATAATAAAAGAGCTGTTTCCTGAAGGTAGTCATAAAGTATATTTTATACCATATCTTTTTTCTACTTCGATTTTACTAAATGAATTAAATCAAAAAAATATCAAAATTTTTAATTTTATTTGTGTTTTGAGAGTTTTTGGTTTTGTTGGAAAAATATTTTTTATTACCTTGAATTTCTTAAAAAATAAATTAATCAAATTTACAAAAATTAAAAATAAAAATAATAAAATCAATAACAATCAAAAATTATCTAATTATTTTGTAGCTTATTTACCACATCAGAATCTTAAATATGCAGATTTTTTTAAAAAAACTTATCTTTATGAAAATGATAAAACTAGTCCTCTATATAAGGAAAAAATACTAACCATATTTTTTAAAGAAACAGATTCAGTTAGTAAAAGATATTTGAATCGCTACAAAATACCAAACATTAATTATAAAAATTTTATAAACTTTTCTAAAACATTTTTTGAATTTTTAGTTAACATAAGAAACTTGATTTCAATAGAATTTTTAAAAGAATTCAGGTCTCTTAATAGAATTTTTATATTTTTTTTATTTTTTAAATTTAGAATGCATATAATGAATCACATCAATTTTTTAAATAAACTAGAATCTCTAAAAGTTGTTTACATTCACTATGACATTTTATGCCCGCAAAGTTTTATTCTCGCTTGTAATATAAAAGGAATAACAACGATATCTTGTCAAGAAAGACCAAGCACGTATACATGGATGAGTCCTTTGATTTACGATACTTATTTAACTATCGGAGATGGATTTTCAAAAATGTTTGAAAAACTTGGATATCCTTCAAAATTTATTCCAATAGGTTTACCAAGATCACATTATATAAAAAAACAACCTAATGATGCTGTTAAAATGAAGTTAAAAAAATTTTTAGATATTAAAAAAAACAAGAAGATAGTTGTATGCTTTGGCTTGGCAGTTGATAATACAAAAATAATGCACAGATATGGTGACATTGCAGGTTCATCAGCTGCGAGCATAATTCATTTTACTGAAGCAATGTACTTTTTAGCAAAAAATTTTCAAAATTTGTATTTTATATTGAGATTTAAAAGATTAAGTGAGCTATTTGATGTATTGCCAAAAAAACTTCAGGAAGAAATTGAAAACAAAGATAATATTGAAATTCAAAAAAGTTTAAAAAAATATAATTCTTATGATCTAGCTACAATTTCAGACTTAATAATTGGAAAAGGAACTTCAATTTTAGAAGAATCACTATCAGCTGGAAAAAAGATAATTTTATATGATAATGAGGGTTATGTAACTTCCAAGGACTATCCTTTAAACGAAACAAATTTAATTTCAACAGATCTTCCAAGTTTAAAAAATAGAGTTAAAGATATAATAGATGGAAAATATGATGAGCCTCAAAAAATTGAAAAATTTACTAACGAGTATTACAGAAGCAAGTCAGATAAAAATGGCTTTGATTTAATAAAAGATGCTATTATTCAAAGTCTTTAATATATAGTAAATTTTTTAAAAATGATCAAAAAATTTGTAAAATTTGCAAAAAAAAGAAGTTTAAAAGAAATAAAAAAATTTTTTTTAAAAGAAAATTTAAAAAATCTAATTATTGAATCAAATCAAAAACCTCTAAAAGTAAATGAAATGAAAGTAGACAAGCCATATATACCTGAGTTAGAAGATTTATATAGATTATATAATTTTGTTACTCTTAATAAACGAACCACAATTTTAGAATTTGGTTCAGGGTACAGTTCATTAATTTTTTTACTGGGCTTACAACATAATAGTAAAAAATATTTAAAAGAAGTAAAAATGCTTAGAAGAAATAATCCTTTTGAATTATTTATTGTCGAGAATGAAAAAAAGTTTTTAAATATTTCAAAAAAAAGAATTTTAAATTTTAAAAAAAATATAAAAGATAAAAATATAAGAAAAAAATTTGATAATATAAAAATTAATTTTGTTTATTCAGATTGTGTAATGACATTATACAAAGGGAATTATGCTACGGAATATAAAAAATTACCTTTATGTAATCCAGATTTTATATATTTGGATGGACCCGATCAATTCAAAATAAAAAATAGAATTAATAATTTTACCACCGCTCATAAAGATATGATGCCTATGTCTTGTGATATATTGAAATTTGAGAATTTTTTGACACCAGGCACCATAATCGTGGCAGATGGAAGAACAGCTAATTGTGAATTTATGTTGCATAATTTTAAAAGAAAGTGGATACATTTACATGATAGAAAAAATGATCAGCATATTTTTTATCTTAATTCTGCTACATTGGGCGAATACAACAAAAGACAACTTAAATTTTATAAAACTTAACAATATTTTTTTACAACATCTATGATTAAAAGAAAAAAACCCTACTTAATTGCTGAAATTGGAATTAATCACAACGGATCAATAAAACTAGCTAAACAGCTTATTGACCTTGCAAAAAAATATAATTTTGATGCTGTAAAATTTCAAAAGAGAGACCCAAATATTTGTGTTCCTGAGCATCAAAAAAATCAAATTAGGAATACTCCATGGGGAAACATAACTTATTTAGATTATAAAAAAAAAATAGAATTTGGTAACAAAGAATTTAAATTAATAGATGAGTACTGCAAAAAAATAAAGATAGATTGGTTTTGTTCACCTTGGGACACTAATAGCGTAAAATTTTTAAAAAAATTTAATACAAAATATAACAAAGTCGCATCAGCAATGCTGACAAATACAGAGCTTTTAAAAATTATAGCAAAAGAAAAAAAAATGACTTTTATTTCTACAGGTATGAGCGAAATGAAAGATATAGATAACGCATTAAAAATATTTAAAAAGAACAATTGTGACTTTGTTCTAATGCATTGTGTTTCGACTTATCCTTGTCCAGAAAATGAATTGAACTTAAATGTAATAAATACTTTACAAAAAAAATATAAATGTAAAGTAGGTTATAGCGGGCACGAAACATCAGTATCACCGTCAATAGCTGCTTGGTTTTTGGGAGCAGATTATATTGAGAGACATATAACTTTAGATAGATCAATGTTTGGAACAGATCAAGCAGCATCACTTTCTGAGCAGGGAATTAGAGAATTAACAACAATGTTATCTAAATTTCCAATGATGATGGGAAGTGGAAAAAAAACCATGAGCAAAGAGGAAAAAAGCCTAATAAAAAAATTTAGATATTGGAAATAATAAATTTAATAAATGTTACAATTAAAAGAAATTAGTAAGAAATTCCACGCAAATGGTTTTATTACTTTAAGAAAAATTTTTCATAAAAAAGAAATAAAAACACTTATTAGCAACATAGAAAAAGTAAAAAATAAGTCAATTAAAGTTAAAAATCCTCATTTACATCTTACGAAAGATAAAAAAATTAATACTATTCACAACATCAATAAATATGTAAAAAAAGGTCCCATAGTAAATATTTCAAAAAATGAAAAGATTTTAAAAATTATTAATTCTATTTTAAATTCAAAAAGTAAAGTAAGAAATATAGAATTTTTTCTTAAGCCAAGAAAAACAGGAATGAGTTCGCCTTTTCACCAAGATAATTACTATTGGAATTTTTCTGACAAAAACAAAGCGTTAAATGTGTGGATTGCTTGTAGCGATTCGAGTTATAAAAATGGAGGAGTTTGTTATTATAAAAAATCACACAAGCTAGGTTTGTTAGAGCATGAAATTTCTTACTTACCTGGAAGCTCTCAAAAAATAAAAAAAAAATATTTAAAAAAAATTAAATTAAAAAAGACTTATCCTAAGTTAAGAATAGGAGACTGTATAATACATCATTCAGAAGTTGTTCACGGAAGTGGGCCCAACAAATCAAATCGTGACAGAGTTGGCTTAGTTATTGGGTATAAAAGTATAAATGCAAAAATTGATAAACAAAGAATAAAAAAATATAAAGCTACTTTAAAAAAAAATTTAGTATTTTTAAAAAAAAAATAATGTATAAATGAAATTTTTAGCAGTTATTCCAGCTAGATCTAATTCTAAATCAATAAAAAATAAAAATATGTTTAGAATTAATAAACAACCTTTAATTCAATATACGTTTGAAGAATTAAAAAAAACCTTTGTTAAAAAGAAATATATATTAAGTGACGATGAAAAAATTAAAAAACTAGCAAAAAAATATAATGTGTCTACGGAATATATTAGGCCTAAAAAAGTATCTAAAAGCAGAACTTCTTTATCAGAAACTTTATTTCACTTTCATAAATGGACAGAGTTAAAAAAAATTAAATATGATTATATGATTGTACTTCAACCGACGTCCCCATTAAGAAATTATAAGGATATAAATGAAGCAGTAAGGATTGTTAAAAGAAAAAAATATAAGAGTTTATTCAGTATTTCAGAGTCTATTGAACACCCTTATGAGGCAATAAAAATAAAAGGTAAAAAACAATGGCAATATTTTTTGCCTAAGTCAAAAAAATACTATAGAAGACAAGATTTTGATTTTAAATCTTATTTTATTAATGGAGCAATTTATATCATACATAAAAAATTAATAATGAAAAAAAAAGTATATGATAAAAAAAAACATGGTTTATTTTTTATGCCGAAATATAGATCAATTGATATTAATGATTTAAGTGAAATAAAATTAGTAGAATCTTTACTTTAAAATAAAATGAAAATAAATTGGAGCGGTAGATCTCATAACTATACTAAGCAAGATATTAATTATTTAACCGAAATAATTAAAAAGGCAGATCCTTTAACCCAAGGAAAATACCTTAAGGATTTTGAGAAAGCTTTTTCAAATTATATTGGAAAAAAAAATGTTTTTGCAGTTAGCTCTGCTGCTGCTGCGCTTGAAATAATTTCATTACTTCTGAATATTAAAAAAGATGATGAAATAATTATTCCAGCACACACATATTGTGCTTCGGCAATACCTTTTGCACGTCAGGGGGCAAAAATAGTTTGGGGCGATATTGATTTAAATACAAGGGTAATTGATATTAAAGATATAAAAAACAAAATTACTTCAAAAACAAAAGCTATAGTAATAGTTCATCTTTACGGATTTGCCTGCGATTTCACCAAGATTATTCCATTTTGCAAAAAAAGAAAAATCAAGATCATCGAAGATTGTGCACAGTCACTAGGAGCAGAAATAGGAAAAAAAAAGGTAGGAAGTATTGCAGATTTTTCATGTTATTCATTTCACGCACAAAAAAATATTACTACACTTGGTGAAGGTGGAATGATCTATGTCAAAAATAATGATTTAGCAGCAAAAGTACCTGGTCTTAGACATAATGGACATTGTGACTTTAAATTTAAAAGAAAAAATTATTGGACTCCTGCCATGGGTAATCTCGATTTAGATATCCAAGGAAAATGGCCCTTTAAATTTACTTTAAGTGAAATTCAGTGCGGGGCAGGAGTAGTAATGTTAAAAAAATTAGATAAACTTAATAATATAAGAATTAAAAGAGCAAAAAAATTAATAACAAGTCTGTCAAAATTTCAAGAACTCAAATTTAATAGTAGTTTTAAATCAAAAAGGCATGTTTACCATTTATTAAGTGCTTTTTATAAACCTTCAAAAAAAGTTAACAGGGATAATCTTATTGAAATTTTATACAAAAAATATTCAGTGAAATGCGCGGTGCAATACTATCCTCTATACAAATATCCATTATTTAAAAAAATGAGATTTGGTAAGCATAAATGTCCAAATACAGAAATATTTTTTAAAAACATGATTTCTTTCCCCTTTCATGTTTGGATGTCAAATAAAGAATTTAATTATTTAGTTAAGTCTATAGAGAGATCTATCCTAGAACTTAGAAAAAAACGCTAAAAATTTAAAATGAAAATACTGTTAATCGAATTTCCTTGGCAGTTAAATGCTGTAATTAAACAAAAAGAGAAGTACGAAGAAAATAAAAATGTAATAGTTTCTCTTAATCCAGAGTGCAGTTATATTTTAAAGAGCAATAAAATAAAATATTTCGAAACATATCAATTTTGCAAACATAATGAGCTTTGGGAAAAATATGATGAAATTACAAACAATACATTAAAAATAGCTAAGATTTTGGATGAAGTTTTGTTTGAAATAGATATCAGATTTAAAAAATTAAACTGGAAACTTTTCAACGACTACCATTACTTTTTAAAAGGACCATGTGATCAAATGCTATATTACTCAACTTTAATTTATAAATTAATTGAAGAATATAATCCTGAAGAAATAATAGTTGCCGATACAGGAAGAATTTTAATAAATAATAATTTTCTTATAAGTTCTGAGATTAGTATATTAAAATATTTATTAAAAGGAATAGAAGATGAAAAGAAAGGTATAAAAATTAAGTATGTAACACAAAATAAAAAAAATAAATATATAAATTTATTATTTGAAAATGTAAAAAAATTTTCATTTCCTAAGGTACAAGACTTTCTCAAAAGGGAAATAAAAAATATAATAAATAAAATTAATTTCTATATTTTTTCTAATAATAAAAAAATCAAATACTTGTCAATTAATAGTATTGAAATTCTAAAATACAAAAAAATATATAGTGAAGATTCTAAGTATTATTTAAATTATAATTTTTATAATTATAATTTTAACAAGTTTAGAAACGACAAAAAATTTTATGAAAAATTAAAAAATTCATTAAACAAAAAAGAAGAGTTCTATAAAATAGCAAAATACAAAAACATAAGTTTTATTCCAATATTAAATGAAATATTAATTAAATTAACTAAAAATTTAGACTTTGTTCTAAAAGAATATAAAAATGCTGAAAAAATAATTAATAAAATTAATCCAAAATGTGTAATTTTTAATTCAATGAATCCTTCAAATTTGGGAACTGTAGTATTTAGGAAAAATTGTGATGATAAGAATATACCATATGCGGTTTGGCAACATGGAGGATACGGTTTAACTTATTCTATTTCTAGTTTTGATGTAACAGATTTTAGATTTTGTAAGAATCATATTACGCATGGAGAACACTTAAAAGATATGGTTAAAAACGATCAATGTATTTTAAAAAAATTAGAATTTAATAAAGAACAAAAAATTTTTCCAGTCGGTTCACCAAGATTTGATTTTGAAAATAAAAATAAAAAAATACAGAAAAAAATAGGACCAGATGCAAAAAAAACTATTTTATTTATTTCTGGCGGTGTAGTAGACAGGAATTTATTTTATTTTGGTAAAAATAGACAAAAGTCAGAGACATCTCTTTGGGAATTTCATTATGATATTTTAAATTTACTTAAAAATTACCAAAACAAGTATAACATTATTTTTAAAGACTATGCGAATGGGCATAAGAATTTGTGGACAAAAGTTATAAAAGATATAAACGCCGATAAAATTTCCTTTTTTTCTAACGAATATAAAACTAATGATTTACTAAGAATCTCTGATTTAAATATTTTACCATGGGCTTCTACAACTTTTTTTGAAGCTTTATATTTTGATGCAGATATTTTTCTTTTAGAGGAGGACCTGTCCGAAAAATTTTTTGAAAAAAATTTTAATGAGGAAATTTTTTATTTTAAAAAAAATGAAAATTTTTTTACTGAACTTAAAAAATACCTTGACAAAGGTGACTTTAATATTTGTAGCAAAAAAAATTCAAAAAATTATTTTTTGAAATTTGATCATTTAAACAAACGTAACAATTTATTGAATGATACTATTTCAAAAATACATTAACTTAAAAAAATTAATGAAAGGAATTAAATGAAAATAGTTGTACTGGGAGGAAGCGGTTTTATTGGGTCACATGTTGCTGATGTTTTGAGCAGAAAAGGTCATAAAGTTACTATATTTGATAAGAAAAAATCAAAATGGCTCAAAGAAAATCAAAAAATGCTTATTGGAGATATTTTTAATTATAAAGTTTTAGAAAAAGCAATTAAAGGCAACCAAATAGTTTACAATTTTGCTGCCCTAGCCTCACTTGACCATGCAATGAAAGAGCCATTAATTTCTGCCAAAACAAATATATTAGGTACTGTGCAAGCTTTGAATCTGAGTAAAAAACATAAAATTAAAAGATTTATCCATGCAAGTTCAGTTTATGCTGGAAGTAATCAGGGTGGATTTTATAGCTGTAGTAAAAGAGCTGCAGACGATTATGTTAAGGAATTTAATAAAAGTTACAAACTAAATTACACAATATTAAGATTTGGTTCTGTTTATGGATCTAGATCAGACAAAACTAACGGATTAAGAAAAATTTTAGATAAAGCTATTTGGCAAAAAAAAATTATTTATGCAGGTAAAAAACAAGCAGTAAGAGATTATATAAATGTTTTAGATGCCGCAAAAGCTAGCGTAGAAATTTTAAAGAATAAATATAAAAATAAATGTATAATTTTAACCGGGCAGAAAACTATGAAAATTACTGATTTCCTTAAATTTCTATCAAAAATATTAAAAATTAAATCTAAAATAGAATTTAAAAACGAAAAAAGCAACAAACACTATATAAGAAAACCGAGCAAATATTTAATGATAAACACACAAAAATTCAAATTTAAAAAAACTGTTGATTTTAAATTAGGTGTATACTCGTTAATTAAGGAATTGAAACAATATAAAAGGTAAGTTTTAATGATTTTAGCTTTAATGATAGGAAGAGCAGGAAGTAAGGGATTTCCAAAAAAAAATATTAAAAAAGTTTTAGGTAAAAAATTATGCGAGTATCCATTATTAGCGTGCAAAAAATCTAAATATATTAATAAAATTTTTGTTTCTACGGATTGTCCAATTATTACCAGAACAATAAAAAAATATAATGCAACTTTAATAAAAAGACCAAAAAAATTAGCCAATAGTAAAGCTTTAGGAGAAGATGTTTTTGAGCATGCTTATTATGAAATTAAAAAAAATCTTAATATAAAAAAAGAAGATATTGAATTTCTAGTACTACTAATGGCAAATGCACCAACAATTACAGGAAAATTGATTGATAAAGGTATAAATATTTTGAGAAAAAATAAGAAATTTGATTCTGCGGTTACTACTTCGATATATAATATGTGGAGTCCTATTCGAGCAAGAAAATTATCAAAAGATAAAACTTTGAAACCATTTGTTCCATTCGAAACTTTTGGTAATCCCAAAACATTAAATTGCGATAGAGATTCTCAGGGTAATGTACATTATGCCGATATGTCAGTTTCTATAGTACGACCAAAATGTTTGGAAAATTTAAAAAAGGGACTATTACCTCAAAAATGGATGGGAAAAAAAATTGCATCAATACCTTCTTCCGGGGGCTGTGATGTTGATTACGAATGGCAGCTGCCAATGGTTGAATATTGGCTTAAAAAAAATGGCTATAGATAAAATATAATTTTAAAGTAATGAACAAAATTTATAGAAAATTTGACAGTTTTATTGATATTAGAACTAAAGAAAAACATGATTCAAAAGAATTTTTGACTAAATTAAAATCATCTTTAACTAATAAAAATTATTTAAGTAATTTTAAAAAAAAAGATTTAGAAATTCTTGATTTTATTAAACAAGATTTATTTGAAAATAAAAAAACAGAAAGACCTAAATTAAAACTTACCAAAAACGTTATAAAAGAAATCCAAACTTTGGATATTTCTAGAATACCAAGATATTTGATTCATCGATATAGATATGAAATTTATCCTGAGCTTAAAATTATTGATGAATTCCCTCCATATCTTCAAATTGAACCAACTTCGATTTGCAATTATCGCTGTATTTTCTGTTATCAAACTGATCAAAAGTTTAATAAACGTTCAACAGGATTTATGGGGCATATGAAACTAACAACTTTTAAAGAAATAGTTGATCAGGCAGAAAAAAATATTGAATTTATTTCACTGGCATCTAGAGGAGAGCCTTTATTGTGTCCAGATATTAAAGAAATGTTAGCTTATACAAAAGATAAATTTCTTAATTTAAAAATTAATACTAATGCTTCTTTATTGGATGAAGAGATGTCACATGCAATTCTAGAAAGTGGAGTTAAAACACTAGTTTTTTCTGCGGATGCTGCTGATGAAACTTTATATAGCAAACTAAGAGTTAACGGCAAATTGAGTAAAATACTAAAAAATATTAAAAAATTTCAAGATATAAGAATAAAAAAATATCCTGAAGCAAAAATAATAACAAGAGTCTCAGGAGTTAAGGTTAGCAATAAACAAAATTTAGATGGGATGGAGAAATTTTGGGGAGATCTTGTGGATCAAGTAGCTTTTGTGGATTATGTTCCTTGGGAAAATGTATACAATTCGAAATTGTCTAAAATTTCAACAGCTTGCTCAGATCTTTGGAGAAGAATGTTTGTTTGGTGGGATGGAAAGGTAAATCCATGCGACGTTGACTATAAATCAGAATTATCATCTGGAAGTATTTTAAATAGCGATATTTCAAATTTGTGGAGATCAAGCAGATATAATAAGCTAAGAGAAGAACATAAATCTAAACTTAGAAATAAAATTTCTCCTTGTAATAAATGTGTAGTAATTTAAAAAATAATTCTAAATAGATTTTTATGAAAAATAAAAAAAAACATGTTTTAATTTTAGGCGGAAGTTCTGATATTGGGATTGAGGTAGTCAAATCTTTTTTAAAATTAAATTGGAAAGTTACTGCGCACTTCTCAACAAACAAAAAAAAATTGATTAATCTAAAAAAAGATTTTTTAAATCTAAATCTTGTCAGATTTAATTTCAGCAATTTCAAAATTATTAATATAGAAAAAAAAATAAAGAAAACATTTAATGAAGATTACGATTCAATAATAAATTTAATTGGCTATATTGATAACAAAAGTTTTGAAAAAACAAATTTAAATAGTATTTTAAAATCAATTACTACAAATGCTATTTTGCCAATCTTATTAGAAAAATTTTCAATTAATGGGATGTTACATAATAATTGGGGAAGAATCTTGAACTGTTCAAGCATAGGCATTAAGTTTGGAGGAGGAAGAAATTCATATAATTATTCTTTATCAAAACATTGTTTAGAGTTTATTCCTAATAGTTATAAAAATTGGGCTAAAAAAAATGTGTTTATAAACAATCTTCGTATTGGAGTTACAAACACAAAAATACATAAAAGAATGAAAAAAAATTTAAAGATGAAACAAAGATTAAAATTGATACCAATAAATAGAATGGCCGAACCAAAAGAGATAGCGTCATACATAGTTAATCTTAGCACGGAAAAAAATTCATACATGACCGGCCAAACACTTACCGTTTCTGGCGGAGAATAATAATTATATTTACTTTCAATATGGAAGAAAAAGATATTAGACCAAAAAAAATCTTTAATAAATTTTTAAATTTATCTAACTCAGATATAAAAAAATATTTTAAGGATAAAAAAAAGAAAATTAATTGCGTGGCGTGCGGAGGAAAAGGTAAATTGGCATTTAAAAAAAACAACTTTTCTTATTGCGAATGTAAAAAATGCAATACTTTATTTGTTAATCCTAGACCATCGGAAGAAGCATTTTTTAATTATTATCGTCATTCTGCTTCAACAAAATTTTTAGCTAATACGTTCTATAAAAAAACTAAGAATTTAAGGAAAGAAAAAGTTATTAAGCCAAAAGCTAAAATGATTTTTGAAATTTTAAAAAAAAAAAATGTAAATAAATTGAGTTGCGTTGATATAGGTGGTGGCTATGGAATTTTCGCTAAAGAAATAGAAAAACTTTTCAAGAAAAAAACCGTAATTATTGAACCCTCGGCAGCATTGGCTAAAGCGTGCAGGAAACAAAATTTAGTTGTGGTGGAAAAATTTTTAGAAAAAGTAACAAAAACTGATTTACCAAATAATAAAAAAGTTTTTACATGTTTTGAATTATTTGAACACTTACACAGTCCAAGAAAATTTGTCAAAAATTTATGGAGGCTAATGGACAAAAAAGATTTTTTTATTTTTACGACTTTATCAAGTACAGGAACAGATATACTAACATTGTGGAATAATTCTCGTTCAATTAATCCACCACATCACATAAATTTTTTTAACCCTAAGTCTATAGAAATCTTTTTAAAAAGAAATAATTTTAAAAATATAAATATCTCAACACCCGGCAAAATTGATATTGATATATTAAAAAACGACAAATCATTAATCAAAGACAGATTTTGGAAAACTTTTATTTCGCTATCTAATAAAGTTGAAAAAGAAAAAATGCAAAATTTAATTTCAAATTTAAATTTCAGTTCTCATTTAATGGTTGTTTGTCAAAAGTAGAACTATCTGTAAATGAAGGAAGTCCTAAACAAACAAATTGAATTAATTTCCTATACTAAAAGTTATTTAAATAAGTGTAAAAAAGGAAATATTGATACAGCAAATAGTTCATTTTGTTATTTTGCGCATTGGAGCTATTTCCCGGGAGCAGCAAAGCTAAAATTGAAAATAAAAGGACCTAATTATTTTTTTAATTATGCAAAAACTATATTATTTAATTTATTAGGCGTTTCTACTCTTTCAAATTACATAACTATAAAGCATAAAGTTAAAATTAATAAATTTAAAAATTTGATAATTACTAACGTTTCAAAAAAAGATTTTAAAAAAGACGGGTCATGTTTTGATCCTCATTTTCAAACAAACTCAAGAAAAACTCCAAGAACATTATGGTTTTTAAATTGCATTGATAATTACATACCGAAAAAATTCGATAAAAATATCATTATATTTGCAAGAAAAAAAACTTTTTTTAGGCATGATATTATTTTTTTCATAAAAATTTTCTTTAAAGTTTTATTTAAATTTAAATTATCTTTAAAAAGGTTCTTTCACGAATTTTCAGTTCATTCTCAATTTTCAAACATTATTTCAAAAAAAATATTATTAGAAATATCAAAGGGAAAATTCAAAAGAGTTATAAACTCTTATGAAGCTCAACCTTTTCAAAATACAGTTTTTAAAAAAATTAAAAAAATTAATAGTGATATTCAGACTATAGGATTCTTCCATACAGCTTTATCTCCTATGTCCACAAGCTTAATTTATCGATCGGGATCTCCAGATAAATTATTAATATCAGGTAATTATTCAAAAGAGTTTTTGTCTAAAAATCTAATGTGGCCAAAAGAAAAAATTAAAATAATTCCATCTTTTAGATACAATAAAAAAAACGTTCCTGATATGTCAGGTTTTATTTTTTTACCTTATAATTTTTTTAATTTAAAAAAAATTATAGAGGAATTCGAAAATTTTCTTAAAATCAGTGAACCTAAAAGTTTAAATTTTTTCAAAATTAAAAATCATACTCACGCAAATGAATCAAAAAAACATTTAATGCTTATTGAAGAATTAAAGAAAATAATGAAAATTTATCAAAATAGATTTGATACAAAAAAGAAGAAAAAAAAATCAATTATTATTGGAGGAACCTCTACTGTCATAGTAGCCTTACAATCCAACGTTGAGATAATTCATATTTGTGAAGATCCAATATTTGAAATGTACAGTGAAAATTTGTGGAGACCCCTAAAAGTTAATAAAGTTAGCAAAAACACTTATGTTTATAGGCAAAAAACGAAGGATAGCTTAGTAAAATTTAGTAACAGCGATAATTTGCTTCGTAAATATTGTTACTAAATTTTATTAATTCTAATAAAATTAAATAAATTTTATGAATAAAAAATTAAAGATACTTTTTTTATATCCAAATCTTCATATGAGTACGCTCATTCCGAATGGTATAGCGATACTTTCAGCTGTTCTTAAAAAAGAAGGTTTTAAAAATATAGAATTATTTGATCCAACTTTTTACGAATCTCACGAAGTTACAAGAGCACAGAAAGAAGGAAAAAGCCGATATGATAACAGAGAAAAAATGGGACAAATAAGACCATTCAGTTTTAAGGAGAGAGGTATAAATTTAAAATCAACTAATATGTTTCAAGACTTTGAAGCAAAAGTAGAAAAATTTAAACCAGATATAATTTTTGCATCAATATTGGAAGACACTTTTCCAATTTTTGTAAAATTTATGGAACAAATTAAACATAAAAAAATTCCTTGTTTGGCAGGAGGTGTGTTTCCTAGTTCAGTACCAGAAACACTTTTAAAAATGGATTTTGTTGATTATGTTTGCAGAGGAGAAGGTGAAGGGGCGCTTGTAGAACTATGTAACGCTTTGGAAGAAGGAAAAGATACTACAAATATAAAAAATTTATGGGTTAAAAAAAATGGAAAAATTGTTGCAAAAAATCAAATACGACCCGCTTTAGATGTAAATACTTTACCTGTTCAAGACCTTTCCATTTTTGAAGATATTTCTTTGCATCGTCCAATGACGGGAAAAATTTATAGAATGGCACCAGTAGAGACTCAAAGAGGATGTCCATACGCATGTAGATTTTGTAATTCACCAGAAAAAAATGAATTTTACAATGCTCAACAAGCTGGTCGTTTCTTTAGAAAAAGAACAATGGAACATGTTCACACTGAATTAAAAGAATTAATAACAAAGTTTAAAATAGAATATATTTTTTTTATCACCGACACTTTTTTGGCAATGTCAGAAAAGGAATTTGATGAATTTTGCGAAATGTACTCAGAATTTAAGTTACCATTTTTTATGAATACACGTCCTGAAACTGTTACAGAAAGAAGATCTAACAAGCTAAAAGAAGTAGGTTGCCACAGAGTAAATATTGGTGTTGAGCATGGTAATCAAAAATTTAGAGTCGATGTAGTTGGACGAAATTATAAGAATGATCTTGCAATAAAGGCTTTTGATTTAATGTATAATGCTGGAATATCAACCGTATCTAATAATATTTTAGGATATCCAGATGAAACAAGAGAACTTATCTTTGATACTGTAGAATTAACAAGAAAATTAAAGTGTAATGATATAAATGCTTTTACTTTTATTCCATATCAAGGAACATCTCTAAGAGGTTTGTGCGAACAAAAAAAATATCTACCTAAAGATAAAATAGCAAATATTTATGAAACAGAATCTTTACTTACAATGCCATCAATATCAAAAAAAGAAATTGGAGGATTAGTAAAAACGTTTGTATTATATTCTCGTTTACCAAGAAAGTATTGGAAGGAAATAAAAATAGCAGAAGAATCTACAGAAGAAGGAAATAAGAAATTTGAAGAATTGGTATCATTGTACAGAAATGAGTTTTCATCAAAACCGATGGCTATTGATTAAAATTATTTAAACTTGACATCAAAAAAAAATTAATATACGAGATTATTTATGTTGAAATGCATGGTGGGAAACAATGTGAAAATCATTGACTGTTCCTGCAACGGTGAAAACAAAAAATTATAGTTCAAGTCTGAGCGCCACCCAACATAGTCCGCTGTCGAATGATGACCAGGAAAAGTCTAGTTCTACAATGCAAAATTAGCAGTGGCATTAAATGTTAAGTAAATTTTAAAGTAAAACTTTAAGATAAAAGGAGAACTAAATGTCAAAATTGCTAAAAGCAGTTATTGTTTTAATAATATTCTTAAGTCCTTTCAGCCAAGTATTTGCTACAGATATACCAATTATAGTGATCGCTCCCAGTCAAAAAGCTCAATCAAAATCAACAGTAGGAACATCAGTTTCAGTTTATGATGAAAATACCATAAATCAATCAAATGATTATTTTTTAGGAGACGTCCTGGGTGATGGAACTACAAGTTTTAATTATTTTCAAACAGGTGGTCATGGGTCAAGTTCTGGCATACAATTAAGAGGTCTTCCCAAAAGATATTCAACCGTTTACATCGATGGAGTTAGACAATCGGATCCCTCGAGTGTTTCTGGAGACTTTGATTTTAGTCATATTTTAAAAAGTCAAATTTCAAGAGTAGAAGTTTTAAAAGGAAATCAAAGCTCAGTTTATGGTAGTGGTGCGATGGGAGGAACGATTAATATTACTACAAAAAAAGGAAAACCAGGTTTTCAAAGAGACATAAACTATAATACTGGCTCTCATGGAACTCATAATTTAGCTTTATCATTATCAGGAGCAGATCAGAAAAATGATTTTTTTGTTGGTATAGAAAGATTCATTACCGATGGTATATCCGCAATGGATAATAATGATGAAAGCGATTCTCATGAAAATGATACCTTAACTGCAAATTATGGCTATAAATTTACTGACAAAGTTAAACTAGAAAATAATTTAAGATTAACTAATGGTTTTAAAGAATATGATACTGAAGCTGACGTAAGCGCAGCACCCAAACAGGATGATGAAGAACAAATACAGTCAGAGATGTCATTTAATACTTCATTATTATTTGAACCTAATCAGAAGTTTTCTAACCGTCTGACTTACTCAAAATACAATATCAAAAGAACTTATAATAGATATACAGATGTACAAGACGATTATAAAGGCGACAGAAAATCTTTAACATACTTTGGAAATTATAATTTTGATTTAGATAGTAGTGTAGTATTTGGATTAGATACAGCATTTGATACAATGAATTATAAGATCGACTCTACTTTTACTAAATATAACAAAGAAGGAGCAACAACTAATTCTGCTTATGTAGATTATCAAAAAAGATTTACCAACAATATTTATGCAACAGTTGGAGGAAGAATAGATGACCATTCTGTAGTTGGAGAAGAAAATTCGTATAGAACTACTTTAGCTTACTTATTTGATGATAAAGCTACAAAAATAAAAAGCTCATATGGAAAAGCATTTAGATTTCCATCTCTTTATGAACTTTATTATGTTTCTGGAGCACACCCAAAAGTTAGAGAAAATATGAAAGCTGAAACCAGCAAAGGTTTTGATATTGGATTTGAAAAATCTTTTTCTGATTTAGGTTTAAATATTGACTTAACTTATTTTAATATAAAATATTTTGATGCAATTGAAGGATGGGCGGGTAACACTGAATATTATGTTTGGGGAAACACAAGAAATAATGATAGCACGACCAAAGCCCAAGGAGTTGAATTTCTTTCAAAATGGAAAACTAATAAAGATTTAAATTTTGACTTAAATTACACTTATACTTCTACCTATGACGGCGCTGAACATGATAATCCAGATTTGTTATCTAGTTACACCAATTCTCAAATGGTTAGAGTGCCGAGACACTTTTTAAATTTTGCAACAAATTACACTTTTCCGGATACAAAGTTAAATTTAAGTTTAAAAACTAAAATATCAAGTAAAGCAAGAGATTATGGAAATGCTAATGAACCAGCTAATGGTACTTTCGATGATGTCAAATTAAATAGTTATATGGTTAATGATTTATCCTTAAACTATAAATTATGGGGAACCTATAACGTTTTTTTTGATGTTATTAATGTATTTGATAAAAAATATAATACAGCTCTTCAATATTCTCAAATGGACAGATCATTTAATTTTGGTATAAAAAGAAGTTACTAATAAATTATGAATAACAAAAATATAAAAAAATTGAATAATTTCATTGTACCAGCAATTATTATTTTATTGCTTTCAGCAACAAGGTTAATTCCTCATCCATATAATTTTTCACCTATTTTAGCGGCAGGCATATTTTCTGGCTTTTATTTTAGAAAGTTTTATCTAAGTTTTTTTATTGTCGCTTTATCAATGTTTATAGGAGATTTGTTTCTTGGATTTCATGACACAATGTTTTTTACCTATATTTCTATGGGTATTGCAGTAGCAATTGGTCTTTATATTAAAAATTTTAAGTTTAAAGAAATTATATTTAGTGGATTAATAAGCTCACTTTCTTTTTATGTAATCACAAATTTTGGAGCATGGCTTACTTTAGAAATGTATGCAAAAGATTTTTCTGGCCTTTTACAGTCATATATAATGGCAATACCTTTTTTTCATAATACTTTATTATCTACGTTCTTTTATTTAATTGTTTTTAAAATACTTTTTAATTTAGCTACACGAAAAAAATTTAGTTTTTCTTTTTGAAAAATGAGTACAGACCCAAATCAAGAATCTATACAAGGGGTATTTTATAAAATAAATAAAAAAATAGAAAAAAGAATTACAGCAAAATATCATAAAATTAAAGATTGGGTTATGGATCCTAAAGGATACTTTTTAATTTACGTTGACAAAAAAGAAGGTTTACTAAGAGTTGGTTATTGTAAATTTTCTAAATTGGGCAACAAACCCGAAAATGATATGGTCGCGGAGATAGTTGGAAAAACAGCTATTGAAATTGTTAATACACTCATAAAAGAAAACTATATATCAAGTTTGCAACATGCAGCTGACATGGGTATAGAACTTAGTAAAGCGGAATTAGCTTTAAAAAATAATTTAAATTACACCCAGGATAAAGATTTAAATTTAAAGTAATTCCAAATAAAAAAAATAAATGAAAAATCTTAAAATTTTTAGGAATTCTAAGGTAATTGTTACTGGTCATACAGGATTCAAAGGTTCTTGGCTAACAGCTTGGCTAAAAGAGCTTGGAGCTAATGTAATGGGAATTTCTTTAGAACCACCGACAATCCCTTCTCATTTTAAAGTTTCAGAAATAGGAAAAAATATTAAAGATTTAAGATTAGATATTAGAAATAAAAAAAAAGTTGAACAAAAAATTAACTCATTTAAACCAAATTTTATTTTTCACTTAGCAGCACAAGCTTTAGTTGGAAAATCTTACAAAGAACCTGTATTGACTTGGCAAAGCAATGTATTTGGAACACTTAATATTTTAGAATCAGTTAGAAAACTAAAAAATAATTGTTATGTAGTTATAATAACAAGTGATAAATGTTATTTTAATAGAGAAATAAATTATGGTTATAAAGAAAACGATGTCTTAGGAGGCAAAGATCCATATAGTGGATCAAAAGCTTCAGCAGAAATTTTGATCAAATCTTACATAAACTCTTATTTCAATAAAAAAAGTAAAATTCGTATTGCCACTGCTAGGGCTGGAAATGTTATAGGGGGAGGAGATTGGGCAGAAAACAGAATTATACCAGATTGTATAAAGTCTTGGTCAAAAAATAAAAAGGCCAATATAAGAAATCCTAATGCTACGAGACCATGGCAGCATGTTCTTGAAGCAGTGGGAGGCTATCTATGTTTAGCAATTAATTTAAAATTAAATAAAAATATACATGGAGAATCTTTTAATTTTGGCCCAAGTTTTTCAAAAGAATACAGTGTTTCTGATCTAGTAAAAAGAATAAGCCAACATTGGAAAAATGTTTCTTGGAAAAAAACTTCTAAATTGAAAAAAAAATATTATGAATCGGGATTACTCAAGCTTAATTGCAACAAAGCAAAAAAAATACTTAAGTGGAAAACCGTGCTTAATTTTGACGAATGTATGAAATTTGTTGCAGATTGGTATCGCAATTACTATTTGAATTCAAAAAGTACTAAAGTCATTACTTTAGAGCAAATAAGAACATATCAGTTAATGGCAACAAAAAGAGGTTCTAAATGGGCAAAAATAGTTTAAGTAAAATTAAATTAAAATCACTAAATATTATAAAATTATCAGAAGGTAACATAATGCGTATTTTAAAAAAAAACGAATTACCCAGCTGGACTTTTGGCGAAGCTTATTTTTCAAAGATTAAATTTGGCAAGATTAAAGCTTGGAAATATCATAAAAGAATGTCACTTAATTTAGTTGTTCCGTCAGGAAAGGTTAAATTTGTTTTTTATTCTGAAAAGAAAAATTTTTTTAAAACAATTGTTATTGGAGAAAAAAAATATTTTAGACTTACTGTTCCTCCAAAAATTTGGTTTGGATTTAAGGGGATGAGTAAAAAAGAAAGCATTATTTTAAATTTAGCTAATCTGCCTCATAAACCAAAGGAAATTTTAAGAAGAGAAAAAAAAGAAATCAAATTTAATTGGTAAAATTAAATCTATGTCGCAATCAAAATCTATTAGATATATGTTAGCACCCCAGATGGAAACATATGATAAATTTGGTCATGAATGGAAGCCATATTTAATGTTTATGCAAAAAGCTAACTTTAAATCTAATATTATAAATACTGATAATTTTGGTTTAAGATACAGTGTTTTTGGTAAAGGTGAAAAATCAAAATATACCTTAATTGAAAAATCTAACAAGATTCAAGAAGAGCATGCAATTATTGGTGGATCAGCGGCCTTTGGAGTAGGAAGCACTTCAGATCAATCAACAATTTCATCTAACCTTTCTAAAATGAACAATATACATGTGCATAATTTAGGAGTTAGAGCTTTTTCTGGATATCAGTCTTTAATGTTATTTCAAATATTAAAAGATCATTTCTTAAATTTAAAATATTTAATCATTATGTCAGGTGTAAATGATATATTTTTGCCCAACTATGTAAATTTTACAGATAATAACTTTAATCCTTTTTTTTACCAAGATTTATTTTATAAGAACATGAATCAGCCTCAAAATTCTATTCTAAAAAAAATACTATATAATTTTTTACCAAATAACATAAAAAAAAATATTGATTGGTCTTGGGACGATAAAAGTAAAATTGTAAAAAAAATATTAAGTTCAAAAAAAAATCAAGAAAAATATAATTTAAAAAATGAAATATTTGATTATAAAAAATCAATAAAACAGGTGATGAATACTTGGAAAATTTTTTCAACTAATTTAAACTTTAAAATTATATATGTTTTAGATCCCAATGAAAAATGGTGTAGTCATGAAAGATCAGATGAAGAAATTAAAATTTTTGATGAAATTGAAAAAACATATAACAAAAAAGCCAAAACTGCGTTAAGTAAAATAACAAAGGAAAAATATTTAGAATATAAAGATTTTTTAAAAAACGAGTGTAATAAAAATGGTTTTGAATTTTTAGATTTAAATCAATCTTTTTCATCAAGTGAGCTAAATAAAAAATGGATATTTTTAGACCCTGTTCATTGTACAGATTTAGGTTATAAAGTTATTGCAGATAATTTAAACAAATTAATTAAATAGACAAAGTTATTTCTAATTGTATGACGATTTATTTTAAAATTTAAATCAATTATAAAATTTTTTTATGTATATTTCAATTATTGGAGATTCTTCTAGCAGCAGCATAGGAGATGATAAATTCACATATCCCAAGGTGTTATATAATAAAATTTTATCTGAGGAAAAATGTGAAATAAAAAATTATTCAGTGCCAGGCATAACATCTTCAGATGCCAAAGCATTATATTTTAATAAGATTAGTAAAGATAAAAATGATATTTTAATTATTTACTTAGGAAATAATGAGTCAGCTTATGGAAATTATAAAGGTTATAAAAGTCATTTTAATTGGAGTATAAACAAATTTTTTTTAGCTAAAAAACAATATAATAAAAAATTTTTTTTAAGAGACAAATTTAGATTTTCATATAAATTTTCAAATTCAAATATTAGTAATTCAAATTCAGACTTTAAAAATAATTTAGAAAGCATTTTAAAAAATGCGATAAAAAAAAACACTTTTGTAATACTAATAAATCCTATTGCCAACAAATTTTTTCCATCTGGATCTGGCGCAACAAATTTTGAATTTTTTAAATTAATAAATTTTAATGATAAAGTTTCAAGTATTTTAAAAGGAACTGATGAGTACAGCAATCAGTTGATAAAAGGAATAGCCCATCAAGAGAATCGCGAATATGATAAATCGATTGAAATATATAATAGTATAATAAAAAATAATGATGGCATTTTAAATTTAATTGCACAAAATAATTCTGCAGCAATTTACTTTGAAAAAGATCGTTATCGTTCAAAAAATATATTAACTAATTTATTAAATAAATATGAAGAATATGATCCTATTATTTATTATAATTTGTATTTATTAGAAAAAAACTTTAACAAAATAGAATCTGAAAAATATCTTAATAATTCATATTTAAAAGATTTTAGTTTGTATAGAATTCAAAAGGAATACAGAAATGTAATTAGCGAATTAAGAAACAAATATCGCGTTTCTTATTTAGATTTATTAGATGTGCTTAAACAAGAAGATTTTATTGATTACTGTCACCCCTCAAGCAAGGGCCATATAAATATAGCTGATAAAGTTTTCGAAATTATAAAAAGAAAAGATAAATTTTTTACTGATTGTAGTGAAAATAATTTTACTCAAGAATTAGTTTCACCTGATTACTTTTACGGACCAACCCAAAACTATTTGGATTATAATTTTATTGAAAAAAAAATTAGCAAAAAAACTATAACAAAAAATTTATCTTATTTATTAAATAAATATAATTTTAATGATTTTTTAAGTCCTAAACTATTTGATAAATATTCAAAAAATGAAGATTTATGTTGTATTATAAACTTTATAAAAAGTAATATTAATCATCCAATATTTACTCAATCTTTAATTAGTCAAGAACTATATGGACCATATCAAAACGAAATTTTCAGCTTACCAGAAAATTATATTCATAGAATTATTTTTTACTACATAATTTTTTTTGAAAAAAATATTTTAGGAAAAAGTACTAAAATGAAGGAATTTAAATTTAGTAGCAATTTTTACAATAAAATTATTTTGAGTAATATTAAATATCCAAAAAATTTGCCATTATTTATAAAAAAAGATTATCAAGATGAAATTGAAAAAAAAATTTATTTTTCATTAAAAAATAATAAAGAAATTTTTAAAAATAATATTTTTGAAAGAACAAAAACAATAATGTCTTGGTATACCAGGGAATCTTTTAGATATGGAACTTTATCAAGAAAATCAATGTTGTATGAAAGGTTCAAAATAGATAAATTAATGGAATCTTTAATTGTTTTGATCACCATTGATTTTAAAATAAATGGTAAAAAAATAAAGGTTTATGAAAAAATTTACAATTTGCTCAATTCATTAATCAATATTCATGAAAATCAGATTGACAACTTTTTAAGCCATCATGAATTTAATGATTCCATTTATAATAAACAGCTAAAGGAAATTGAAAAAGATTTTAATTTAATTTTAGAAAGTAAAGGTGTTTAAAATTTAATGAAAGTTATTTTGTTAGCAGGTGGGTTTGGTACCAGATTGTCAGAATATACTGATCTTATCCCAAAACCCATGGTAGAGATTGGTGGAAAACCTATTTTAAAACATATTATGGAAATGTATGCCAGATATAACCATAAAAATTTTTATGTTGCTTTAGGTTACAAAGGAGAAGTTATAAAAAAATATTTTTCAAAAAAACCTAATGACTGGGAAGTTAATTTGATTGATACTGGAAAAAATACTATGACGGGAGGCAGAATAAAGCGATTACAAAAATTAGTTGGAAATGAAACATGTATGTTGACTTATGGTGACGGTCTAGCTGATATAAATTTTGACTCCTTATTAAAATTTCACAAAAATCATGGAAAGCTTGTAACTATATCTGCTGTTAGACCTCCAGCGCGTTTCGGCGTGATAGATTTAGAAGGTGATTCTGTAAAAAGTTTTAAAGAAAAGTCGCAAATGAATCAGGGCTGGATTAATGGTGGTTTTTTTGTAATAGAGCCTGATTTTTTTAATTTTATAGAAAACGATGAAACATATTTAGAGAGAGAGCCACTTGAAAGAGCTGCAAAAGAAGGTCAGCTTTTTGCATACAAGCATGATGGATTTTGGCAGTGTATGGATACAAAAAGAGATAAGGATTATCTAGAAGATCTGTGTTTAAAGGGTATGCCTTGGTTAAATAAAAAGTAAATTATATATTTTTGTGACCGAACCATTAGTAAGCATTATAATGAATTGTTTTAATGGCGAGAAGTATCTTCGTGATGCATTAAACAGCGTTATAAATCAAACATACCAAAATTGGGAAGTCATTTTTTGGGATAATAAGTCCAATGATAAAAGTGCTGAAATTTTTAAAAGTTATAGAGACAGTCGTTTAAAATATTTTTTAGCCGATTCTCATACAAATATACTTTATAAAGCAAGAAATTATGCTCTTAAAAAAACGTCTGGAGAATTTATAGCATTTTTAGATGTTGATGATTGGTGGCAAGCAGATAAATTAGAAAGGCAAATTCCTCTTTTTACAAATCCTAAAACTGGAATAGTGTATGGAAATCTTTGGCGTTATTTCGAAAAAAAAAAGAAAAAAGAAATTTATAGAAAAAAGATAATGCCAACAGGAATGATTTTAAACGAATTATTGACTGATTATGTAATAGGTTCCCCAACTTATGTATTAAGAAAAAAATCACTTGATAAATTAAAATATTTTTTTGACGACAGATTTCATATTATAGGAGACTTTGATATAAATATAAGATTAGCAGCGGAATGGAATATTGATTGTGTTCAGGATCCTGTTGCTACTGCTCGCATTCATGGAAAGAACGAGTCTCTGTTAAATAAGGATAAAGAGGTAGAAGAATTTAAAATTTGGTATGAAAAATTAAAGAACGATAATACCTTTTCAAATAATTCTGGGTTTCATGAAATATATTTAAAAATTATATATTTAGAGGTAATGCAATCTATTACAAAAGGTGAATTTAATAAAAGTCTTAAAAAAATAATAAAATATCCATTTTGCTTTAATAAAATAAAATTAATTGTAGCCTTATTAATACCAAAATTTCTTGCTAAAAAAATAAAGAATTATTGATATAATAGTGTATTCAATTTAAGTAGATTTTAAATTTAATATTATTAGGGGAAGTTTAGTGAAAGAATATAAGTGGGATAATAAAAAACCAACAGCCCAAATGCTTGGAAGATGGCAGCCTTTTCATGATGGGCATTATGCGCTTTTTGAAGAAATTATAAAAAAGACAGGTCAGGTCTGTATTCAGGTTAGGGATGTGCAAGGTGTTGATGATAATCCATTTGATTTTGAATCTGTCAAATCTCAAATTGCTGAAAGATTAAATCCTAAGTATAAAAATAGATTTAAAATAGTGTTAGTTCCAAATATAACCAATATATGCTATGGAAGAGGCGTTGGTTATAAGATTGAGGAAATTGTTTTGCCAGAATCGATTCAAAAAATTTCAGCAACTAAGATAAGAAAAAAAATGAGAATGAAGGGTGAATTAAAATAATTTAAATGTCTGATAACGATTTTATAAATAAATATTTAAGTGATTTTTCATCTACAGTAAAACCTAGTAAAGAAATTGTTGATAAAATAGTTGAAGTTAAAGATTTATTAATTTCAGCTCAAAAAAATAATAAAAAAGTTATGATTTTTGGGAATGGTGGTAGCGCTGCTATCGCGAGCCACGCAAGTGTTGATTTAACAAAAAACGCAAATATTAGATGTGTTAATTATAATGAAGCAGATTTAATTACATGCTTTTCAAATGACTATGGGTTTGAAAGATGGATTGAGAAAGCTATAGATTTTTATGGAGATTCTGATGATATTTTAATTTTAATTTCTTCAAGTGGAAAATCTATGAACATGATCAATGCCTGTAAAGCTGCTAAGAATAAAAAAATAAAAAAAATAATTACTTTTACTGGGCATAAAAAAGATAATCCTTTGTCACAGCTTGGTGATATTAATTTTTGGATTAATAGTAAAGCTTATAATTTTATTGAGAATATTCATCAAATTTGGCTCCTATTAATCTGCGATTTAATAATTGGAAAAAGAGAATATCCAGCAAACTAATTTATTCTTTTTATTTGAAGAATTTTTTTAGTAAGAATTCTAACTATTTTGTGAGATAAGTTATTCTTTAATTTACTTAATGCTTGATCATAAGTGATAATTTTTTTAGCATTTAATTCAATAAATTTCTCAAAATTATCAAAATCTTTTTGCTCGAAATAATTTAAATGAATTTGGAATGCTTGGATTCCAATCGGAAGTGCAAAAGTTTTATAAAAAAGTTGAGGTATAAATTTAATTCCATTCTCTTCGTATGGCATTAAACCATAACCATCGATAATTTCATTTATTCCTGAACTTTTTAAAGCTAATAAGGTATTTTCATCAAAAGTATGATTAGGAGCAAAAAAAGTTCTAATTTTTATATTTTCACTTTCAAATTTATTAATACCTAATCTAATTTTATCCAATTGATTTTCATACGTATGTGAACAAAATTCACTACTACCACCGTGTCCAAGGTAATCTATTTTTGGACAAACTTTATCATATACGTGATTATTTCCGTGCATAGCAATTATCCATCCTTTATTTTTCCAAGATCTTACTTGTTCCCAAAAATTTATATTTTTTTTAGGGTAAGATAGTAATTCAGGATCTTTATTATTAGGAATTATTCCTAGGACGGGTTTTACGTTAAACTTATCAAATAAATTTGTAGCTTTTTCCATCATATCCCAACGCATGTTTTCAGCAATGTCATCCAATCGTATTAGATATCCGGTATTATCTGATAAATATTTTTTTATTTTATTGAACATTAAATCCTTTAATCATTATAACAATATACATTTATCAATTATATGAGTGATTACAATATAATCAATATTTCAAAAGTTAATAATAATCAATTATCTGATTTTTATGAAAAAGTTTTTAGTGAAAGATATAAGACTTTAATAAATCATTGGAAATGGTGGTATAGAAATAATTACCTTGGCTTTGAGTCATTGGCATTGATCAAAGATAAAAAAGTTATTGGTCAAGCAGGGCTAATACCTGTAAAAATCGAAGTCAAAGATAAAATATTACCAGCAATTTGGTTCGTAGATTTTGCTGTTTTGCCAGAATACCATGGAAAAGGATACGGAAAAATTTTAACTAAAGAGTGGATGAAAATTTGCCCCAACCAAATTACTTTTTGTAATAAAACATCCTTAAAAATATTTAAAAGTTTTGGCTGGAAAGAAAATTACAGTGTAAAAAGATTAGCCAAACCAATAAATCCAATTAAATTTTTACCATTATTAAAAAAATTTAATAATAATTTCGTTTCATCAATTTACAAAAATTTTCTTAGGAAAAATATTAAAAATGTTAATTCAATAAAACCTTATTCAATAAGTAATAATTATAAAATTTTATTTGAAAGTTTTAATAAAAAACAAAAAAAAAATAGCATAATTTTAAGAGACCAAGATTGGTTGAACTGGAGAGTTATGGAATGTCCTTTTAGAAATAATATTTATTTTTTTGAATACGAGGAAAATTTTGCTGTAACGCATATTCTTGTTAATAAAAATATAAAAAGACTTCACATATTATATTCTTACTACTTAGATCAATCAAAAGAAGAGAATTTAATTAGATTAATATACAAATGGGCAATAGATAATTCTTTTGATTTAATTTGGGCCAATTCTAATAATAAAGAATTAATCAAAAGTTATGAAAAAGTTTTTTCGAACAAATTTTCTAAAACTTTAAATTTTGCATCTTGGAGTTCGAATGATGAAGTGAATCAAAAACTACAATTTGATTCAGACGATTTACAGGCAATAGATAGTGATAACGATACAATTCTATTAGACGATAATTATTTATAAATATGAGCTCAAACAAAAAATTAATAGTAGTGAGTAATGAAAAATTATCAGTAGATGAAAATAGATTTTACTGTGACAATATAGATATCAAATCTATTCCAGAAGGACTTCAAAAAAATTTTGAAATTATAATGATTGCTAAAAAATCAAAACTAAAGAGATATTATCAAATAAATTTAAAAAATATATATTCTTCAGGTAACATCTTTTCTTATTTATTAAATATTTTTAAAACATTTAAATATAAGAATGTAAACTATTTTTTAATATCAATAACTCCTTATACTTTTGTGGCTAGTTTAATTTTATTTATTTTTGGAAAAAAAACTTATGTTTATTTAAGAAGTAATGGTTATGAAGAATATAAAGCTATATTAGGCATTTTGGGCCCTTTAATTTATTATTTTATGTTTAGTTTTGTTACTTTTAGATCTAAAATTATTTCTTGTCAAAAAAGATTGGTAAAGAAGAATAATTACGATCTAGTTTATCCATCAGAGTTAGATGAAAAATGGCTTAAAGATCATAAGGAAGCACAAGTTGTTGAACCCAAATTATTATATGTAGGCAGAATTAAAGTTGAAAAAGGTTTCTATTCTCTTCTAAAAATATTTAAAGAAATAAAATATAATATTAAATTTTCTGTTGTTGGAAAATCAGAAAGTTTAGAAAAAAAAGAAAATAAAATTAATTTTTTAGGTTTTAAAAATAATGTTGCAGAGCTAATAAAGGTATATGATGATCATAATATTACAATCTTACCCTCATTTACAGAAGCTCACCCAAAAGTTGTTGATGAATCTTTAGCCAGAATGAGGCCAGTAATTATTTTTGAAGATATAGAGCATATAAAAAAAAATAAACAAGGAATATTCGTAGCTAAAAGAAATTCTAAATCATTATTAGAGACTATCTATTTTATTACCAATAATTATAAAAATATTCAAAAAGAAATGAAAAAAAATCAACTTCCTACCAAAAGTCAATTTATTTTAGATTTATCAAAAATTTTAAGTTGATTTTTTAAGCAGCTTTTTTTTTACTGTGTAACTCATTAAAATTGCAGTATTTATCCAAAAAAAAGTAGCTCCCCACGTAGTAAAAAAACTTCCAGAAGATCTTAAAGGCCAAATTTCTATAAAAAAAATTATAAAAATTGGTAATATAAAATTTATTTTTTTCTTATTTTTTATTAAATAAGATAATGAATTTTTTATTATAAAAAAGAAAAAAGCTACCAATAAGAAAGTTCCCACAATTCCAGTTTCAGCAAGAAACTCAAGATAGTAATTGTGTGGGTGATTACCACACGATAATTTTTGCGGTCTTTTGGGGTCAAACCTTGCTCCAATTTTGTCCAAATCATCAGACAAAATTTTCCAACATTTTATTCTAAAAGATTTATGCCCACCGCCAAAAACAGGGTGCAATTTCCACATTTCTATCGCAGTGTTAAACACTCGATTATAACCACTATATTTTAAAAAATCATTTTTTTCTGGTTCTTTTTTTTCAATTTTATTTTTATCCGAAGTACTTTTTTCTACACTTGTTTGAATTGATTTACTCTGATTATTTTTAAAAAGTTTAACTATATTGATGTCGCCAATAAATTTTTCATAGGTTGTACTTAAATTAGAGTCAAATTTTATCAATAACGTAAAAATTATAAAAAATAATAATAGTCCTGAAGACATTATTAATCGTAAATTTTTTACAAAAACTAAAATAATTATACAGCCAAATAAAAATAATAATAACGGCATTCTATTACTAGTTATTAAAGCAGCAGAAAGATGAATAGTTATAAAAAAAATCGAAAATATTAAATTTGATTTTGATTTATTGAAATTATTAAATATATAAAAAAAGGATAAAAAAGAAAAATTTTTTAAAAAAGTCCCAGCTATCATTTCATCTCCAAAAGGTCCAGAGTGCCATTGTTCTATATTTTTATAACCAAATAAATCGGAGCCAGTTATATATTGCAGCATAAGATCAAAACAAACAAAACTTGTACAAATTAAGGACGATAAAAATAATTTTTCTAATTTTATTATATTATTATAAATAAGTACGTCGATAATAAAAATCAGAATTATAAATCTAATAAAAAGAAAAGATTTAAATATAGGATTATTTTCTAAAGAAAAATTTTGAATTTTGTCATTTAATAAACCGGGGATTTGATATTGATAGGTGGTTGAGATAAAAAAATATAAATAAAAAATTATTAAAATCCAATAGAATCTATTAAACCTAAAATTTAAGTGTTTTTTTTTGATTACATACAATGAAACACAAATAAATAGTAAGGTATTTATGCTTACTATTAAATTTCCAACAATAAAACATAAAGGAAAACTATAGAATAATACTTCAACAAAATTAATTTCATTAAATTTTTGATTTTTATAAGATTTTAATTTAAACATTATTTGTTAAGTTAATTTAAATAAATTTTTTAATGTTCATTACCAATTATCATTATTTAAAAAATAAAGAAATATACATTATAGTTTTTTTGTTTTTATTTTCCTTTTTTTCAAGAATACCGGTTATTTTGCTATTTGGAGATACCAGCCTAGAATACGAATGGGTATTTTTAGTTAGCAATTTAATTGAGCATGGAAAACTTGTCTATCAAACTTTGGATAATGGGTTTCTTTTACCTAATTTATGGATGCCACCTTTATATGCCTATTACTTATATTTATTTTCGTTTTTTAATTTAGAAAATTCACATTACATATTAATAATTCTTTTTTCTCAATCTATTTTAGCATCAATATCAATAATATTTTTTTACAAAATTAATAAAATTTTTTTTTCAAAAGAAATTAGTGTTTTAAGTTCAATTATATTTTCAGCTTTTCCACTTCATTTGTATGCATGTAGTCAAATATCTTCAATATCTTTACAAGTTTGTTTAACGATTATTTTTTTTTATTATTTTCTTCAAGTTCCTATTAAAAAAAATTTTCTATCGATTTTTTTTCTATCATTTATATCGGGTTTACTTATTCTTCTAAGAGGTGAGTTTTGGGCAATTTTTTTAATTAGTGTAATTTACTTATTTATTTTTTTTAAAATACCAAAAAAACAAATTATGCTTATTTTAATTATTTCGTTAGTTGTGACATCACCATATCTAATTCGAAATTATGTAATATTTAATAAGATTACAGTTTTACAATCCTTCGGTTACAATCTATGGAAAGGAAACCATCCAGAGGCTTTAAAAAATTCTAGAGTTGAAGGAGCAGAAATGTATAATTCAGAATTACAAAAAAAAGTCGATTCTGTATCAAAAGATAAATATTATTTAATTGAAAAAGATAAAATTTTTTTAAATTTAGCAATTGAAAATATTAAAAAAGATCCATTAGGATATTTTATTTTTTTTATAAAAAAAGGATTGTCACTAATATTGATTTCTCCAGACTCAATGGATAAAAGATATTGGCATCCTTTACATTATATCCCTGTATTAATTATAGGAATTACATCTTTATTTGGAGTTTTGTTTTCTAACAAAAAATCTACTTACTTAAATTATTTAATTCTTATTTTTTTGGTTAATATTTTTATTTTTTCAACAGTTTCTATATTGCCGAGATACAAACTTGCTATACTACCCTTACAAATAATATTTACTAATGTTTTGCTAGAGCGTATTAAAGAAAAATTTTTTAAAAAAAATATTTAATTTTTGAAATAAAAAATAAAAATGCAGAAAAATTATAATGAGCAACCAAAAGTTGATGTAATATTACCAAATTATAATAAAGTTAAATTTTTAGAAGAATCAATTAATTCCGTTATTTCACAAACATATAAAAATTGGCATCTATACATAGTTGATGACAATTCTACTGACAATTCACAAAAAATAATAAACAAATTTAATAACCTGGATAAGGTTAGCATAATTAATTTAAGTAAAAATAAAGGTCCATCTTTTTGTAGAAACTATGCTATGAGAATATCAAAATCAAAATATATAGCTTTTATAGATTCTGATGATAGTTGGCGAAATAACAAGTTGGAAAAGCAAATTTATTTTATGGAAGAAAATAAACTTAAGTTTACCTATACTGATTACACACCATTTTTTGAAAAAAATGGAAAAAAAAAAATAAAAAAAAGAACTTTTCTTGTAGAAAATTTTAATTTTGATACATTTATTAAAAATTCATCTATTAATACTACTACCATGATTATATCAAGATCAATTTTAAACACACATAGATTCCAAAAAATCAAATTGTTAGAAGATTATCTGTTTAAATGTAAGTTGTTAAAAAAAAATAATATTGCAACAAAACTCAACGAAGATTTAGCATTTTATAGAATTTTAAACACTTCTAGATCAAGCCAAAGACTAAAAAATATTTTTTGGCTTTGGTATGTAAATAAAAATTTTAATCAATTAAATTTCTTTAAAAATCTTATCTCAATTTTTTCTATAGCAGTTAACTCAATTAAAAAATATGGAATTAAATAATATAGTCTTTCCGGTCCTACTTTTAATTTTTAGTTATTTTCTAAATAAATATATATTAAATATTTTTTATAAATCAAAATATAAATTATTAGCAGATAGTGATTATAATAAACCACAAGGATTTCATGAACGTACAACTTATAGATTGGGAGGGATAAGTATCTTTCTCTCTTTATCTATTACCTTTTTATATCTTGCTATTTCAAAAAATATTTATTTTCCTGAGTATACTTCATTTTGTTCATTTTTCTTTCTTCTAGGTTTACTTGATGATCTAAAAATAAATATTTTACCAAAATTTAGACTAGGAGCCATGGTTATACTTTTATTGGTATTAATAATATCCAATGAATTTTATATAGAAAAAACTGGATTGGAAATTTTAAACTATCTTTTAAAAATTGATATTTTCTCACTTATTTTTATAACTTTATGTTTTCTGTTTATTGTAAATGGCTCCAACCTTATTGATGGATTTAATGGTCTTCTAGCTATTCATGCCATAATTATATTAAGTGTTTTACTATTCATTAACTTTATTAATGCGAATAACGAAATTGTATATATTTTATTTTATATTATTTTATTAATATTAATTTTTTTAAGCTTCAATTTTCCAAAAGCACAAATGTTTCTTGGTGACAGCGGCGCTTATCTTTTTGGAATATTGATTGCGGTTTCAGTAATTAAAACAAGTATAATTAATCCATTAATTTCACCTTTCTTTTTTTGCATATTATTGTTTTATTTATTTTTTGAAGTTTTTTTCTCATTTTTTAGAAAAATTTTTGTTGCTAGACAAAGCCCACTTTTACCAGATGGCAAACATTTACATATGAATCTTTATAGGCTGTTATTAAAAAAAAATAAATCAAAGGTTAAATCTAACTATAAAGTTTCAATTTTTATAAATAGTTTATATTTATTATTATTAATTCCAGCCATAATTTTTATGAAAAATGGTTTGTTTTGCAGATATTATTTCTTTCTGTTATTTTTTGTTTACATTTATTTTTATAAAATGTTTAGTAAACAGATCTAGGAAAAATATAAGCTTTTATAAAGTTATGGGTGTGTAGTTCAGTGGTAGAACGCTACGTTGACATCGTAGAGGTCATAAGTTCAATTCTTATCACACCCACCAAAAATTATTAGTTATAATAAGACTTTAATATAATTTAACTATTTACAAAAAAGTCTATTAAATATATACCCTATTTGCCTGGTGATTATTGCGAAGGGGTAATACCCGATCCCATTCCGAACTCGGAAGTCAAGCCCTTCAGCGCCGATGGTACTTTGTCTTAAGACATGGGAGAGTAGGACGTTGCCAGGCATGTTATATAAATATCTTAAGTTTATTAAATTATGAAAGTTGTAAGTTCTCTAAAGTCGCATAAAAAAAGAGATTTAAATTCGAAGCTTGTTCGAAGAAGAGGACGTATTTATATAATTAATAAAAAAAATCCAAA
>CEUZ01069347.1_pt1 | contig 65952 bp, 62 predicted proteins | sample 361511 | NCBI WGS metagenome assembly CEUZ01 (sample SAMEA2622822, study PRJEB7988) | marine metagenome | biome: marine biome (ENVO:00000447); feature: surface water layer (ENVO:00002042); material: "saline water (ENVO:00002010), including plankton (ENVO:xxxxxxxx)" | depth 5 m
GTGCTGCCTTGGCGGCGAGCGGCCGCGCCTGTGCACACAGAAATTCAGGGTGTTGTGGACCGCTACAAAGCCCGATGGCCAAAGAGTTCCGCCGACCTACTTGTACGCGCCTACGAGATGGCTGATGAAGCCCATCAAGGGCAACGTAGAAAATCTGGTGAACCCTACATACTCCACCCAGTAGCAGTCGCCTCAGTTGTAGCGGAAATGGGGCTAGACGATGTATCGATAGCTGCTGCACTGTTACACGACGCGGTAGAGGATACGGGTATCGAACTGCTCGAAATCGGGAGTGAATTTGGGTCAGATGTAGCCGCACTGGTCGACGGAGTAACCAAACTTGATCGAGTCCGATTCGCGACCAAACAAGCCCAACAAGCAGCGACACTGCGAAAGATGCTTGTTGCCATGGCGCGAGACCTTCGGGTCCTACTGATCAAGCTTGCAGACCGGCTCCACAACATGCGGACTCTTGGCGCTCTGCAACCCACAAAACAAGAACAAATAGCGCGTGAAACTCTCGACGTGTACGCGCCGTTAGCTCACCGCCTAGGGATGCAAGAGGTGCGAAACGAACTTGAAGACTTGGCGTTCGCAGCTCTTTACCCGAAGCGATATGCAGAGATCGACCGCCTGCTCGCTGAGCGAACTCCCGCACAAGATGCATACGTAGAAGGTGTTTCGCAGACCATAAGCGATCGGCTATCGAAAGCATCGGTTCAAGCGCACGTCACCGGTAGAACAAAACATCACTGGGCTGTCTACGAAAAAATGGTGGTCAAGGGGAGATCGTTCGACGAAATTTTCGATCTGGTGGGCATCAGGGTCGTAGTCTCCACGATCCGAGATGCCTACGGAGCGCTGGGCTCTATACACAGCACCTGGAAGCCCGTTGCTGGCAGATTCAAAGATTACATCGCAATGCCGAAATTCAACCTTTATCAGTCTCTCCACACGACAGTGATAGGCCCTGAGGGTGTGAGCCTCGAAGTGCAAATCCGAACCGAGGATATGCACCAAAGAGCAGAACATGGCGTTGCAGCCCATTGGCGTTATAAGGACCCCTCGGAAGGCTCGGGTGCTGATATGCCCTGGCTCAGCTCCATCGTCGACTGGCAAGCGGAAACAGATGACCCAGAAGAGTTCATGCGGACTCTCGCCGTTGATTTAGACCAAGACGAGGTTTACGTCTTCACACCTAAAGGTGACGTTGTTACTCTCGCCACCCAAGCAACACCCATAGATTTTGCTTACGCCATTCACACCGACATCGGAGATTCGACCATCGGAGCCAAAATTGATGGGAGGCTCGTGCCGTTGGACCGTCAACTCCAATCTGGTGACACTGTCGAGATCTTCACGTCAAAGGTCGATGGTGCTGGCCCATCTCGAGACTGGCTCGAAATCGCTACAACTCCGAAGGCGAAGAACGGCATAAAGCAATGGTTCGCCAAATCCGACCGCGAAGAGCTAACTGAGGTAGGTCGAGAACAAATTACAGAGGCCATGCGCCAGGAAGGTTTGCGGGCGCAGCTACTAATCGAGAGTGACGAGCTGCTTCGCGTGGCTGAACAATTCAATCGCAGTGATTTAACGGTCCTATATGAAGCTGTTGGTAAGGGAGACCTGCAGGCATCTTCAATAGCGAAACGGCTTGTGGCGAACCTAAGAGGAGAGGAAAGCAGTCAGAGACTGCCAGCAAAACCAGCGCAGCACAGAGGCTCTCGACGGCGTCGAACTAGCGGTGTTCATGTAGAAGGATTCGACGATTCACTCGTCAGACTTGCTGGTTGTTGCAACCCGGTTCCCGGAGACGAAATTCTCGGTTTTGTCACGAAGGGTCGTGGTATCTCGATACATAGAGACGATTGCTCAAATGCCTCCGAACTTGTCGGGTACTCCGGTGCGCGACAAATCGAAGTTGATTGGGACGCGGCTTTCAACGGCCAGTTCCGCACCAGCGTTGAAGTGAGGGCCCTCGATCGAGACCGGCTGCTCGCTGACGTGGTATCGGTGATTTCTGATCATCACCTCAGCATCTCCAGCGCCCACACCTTCACAGGGGACGATCAAGTTTCGGTCCTGCAATTCGATATAGAGGTAGGCGACCCGACGCTTCTGGAACAGCTGCTCGGAGCGTTACGAGAAATAGATGCCGTGTTCGACGCGCACCGAATAATGCCAAACAGCGTACGTCCACCTTCTTGAATACGAATCCAAGTAGATCAATAAGTGTCAGGGACTTTCTGTCGGAACCATCTACGATGGTATGTCCACCGGGCGGCTATTTCTCACCCCCCGGACGCGCCCGAGGATGACCATGTCAAAGAAGGCAAATACCTTCCAAACTCCAATCGGAACACGTGACCTTCTCCCCGGCGAGTCGGCCCGATGGGAGGCGGTAGTTGAAGTCTTTAGCTCCGTGGCATCTCGATCGGGATTTGCGCTCGTTGATACTCCACTATTTGAAGACGTCGGAGTTTTTTCCAGAATCGGTGAAGGCACCGATGTGGTTGGAAAAGAAATGTATGAGTTCCACGACCGAAGCGAAAGGCACATGGCGCTGCGTCCAGAAGGAACAGCAGCCATATGCCGCTCCTTCGTCCAACATCGTCCACCAGTGCCATGGAAGGTGTATTACCGAGGCCCGTACTTTCGGTATGAAGCGCCTCAGGCAGGGCGCTTTCGACAGTTCCACCAATTCGGAATTGAAAGTATTGGCTCAGATGACCCTGATATTGACGTAGAAGTCATCGCATTAGGGTGGAACGTTTTGCAAAGCGTAGGTCTAAAGCAAGTCAACCTGTTACTGAACTCCATGGGTGACGCGAACACCCGAAAGCAGTATCAGCAGTCGCTGGGTGATTTCCTAGAAGGACGTGTGCTCGACCTAGATGAAGAGGATAGAAGCAAAGTTGCATCGCATCCCTTGCGGGTTTTGGACTCTAAGCGGCGAGCGACGCAGAGTGTCATCGCCCAAGCACCACTGATTGAAGAATTCCTCGACGGAGACGCCAAGGCGCACTTTGAACGAGTTCAAGAAGGACTCAACGCTTTGAACATCCCATTCAAGATCGAACCCAAATTGGTTCGAGGGTTGGACTATTACACCCATACCACCTTTGAGTTTCAAAGCCAGGCGTTAGAGAGTGCTCAGAACACAGTTTGTGGGGGTGGACGCTACAACGGGTTGATCGAAGAACTCGGTGGACCCCCTACTCCAGGAATTGGGTTTGGCATGGGTATTGAACGCCTGCTACTTGCTTGCGACGCCGAAGGGTCCTTCCCGGACCCACCGCCAAAAACTCAGGTGTGGGTCGTAGACGTCACAGATGGTTCATCAGCTCGAGACCTAACTCAATTGCTGCGAGCCGACGGCGTTGTCGCAGACAGGTCCTTTGACGGCCGTTCGATGCGCAGCCAGATACGTAGCGCTGACCGATCTGGAGCCCAATTAGCTCTGATTATTGGCGAACAAGAACTAGAAGAAGCAACAATTTCGATACGTATGTTGCGTGACAGCGCGGCTGACCAGATAGTTGTTCCGAGAGAAGAAGTCGTCAGTCAAGTTCGACAGCTTCTCGGGCTGGACTCTTGACTATGGCGCACGGCCCTGGAGATAGACGATGACAAAAAGAACTGATTACTGCGGTCAACTATCTAGTGATGACATAGGTCGCACGGTCACAGTATGTGGCTGGGTAGCCAAGCGCAGAGAACATGGAGAGTATTTAGCGTTCGTGGACCTCCGTGACCGCACGGGAATAGTTCAGTGTGTTGTCGACCACGCTCACGACATTCGAAGCGAATACGTACTAGCGGTGACCGGGACCGTCCGAGAACGTCCGCCCGAAACCGTCAACACTGACTTACCTACAGGTTCGATAGAAATCGGAGAAGCGACTGTTGAAATCCTTGCCAGCGCCGAACCGCCTCCGTTCCAAATAGATGGCCGAGTCGAGGTTGATGAGACCATACGTATACGTCACCGCTATCTAGATCTACGTACCGGCCGCATGCAACAAAATCTCCGCAGCAGAGCGGCGATCAGTGCCGCAATTCGTCGTTCGATGGAAGACCAGGACTTCGTTGAGATAGAAACCCCAATGCTGATTGCTTCAACACCAGAAGGAGCAAGAGATTTTGTTGTGCCCAGCAGGTTGAGCCCAGGAGACTTTTACGCGCTTCCTCAGAGTCCACAGTTATTCAAACAGCTCTGCATGGTTGGCGGAATCGACCGTTATTACCAAATTGCTCGCTGCATGCGAGACGAAGACCTTCGAGCCGATAGACAATTCGAATTCACGCAACTCGACATGGAAATGAGCTTCGCCGACGGAGAGCAAGTCCGAGCGGTGGTATCGGAAGCTGTAAGCAACGCAACGGAGATGATTACCGGCCAGAGACCGGAATCAATTCCGGAGATGTCATGGCTAGAGGCAATGAACCGATATGGATCGGACAAGCCAGACGTGCGGTTTGATCTGGAATTAGTTGAACTCACCGAAGTCTTCTCAGGTACTGACTTCAACGCGTTCAAGGCATCGTCCATCAAAGGAATAAAAGTTGAAGGCGGTGCCGATATGGGCCGTAATCAACTGGATCAATTAACTGACAAAGCGAAGAGTTGGGGCGCCAAGGGACTGGTGTGGATCAAGGTCGGGTCATCGGGCGAAGTGACCTCGCCAGTAGCCAAATTCATGAGTGAAGCTGAGATATCTGGTCTGTTGTCAGCGATGAACGCGAAAGAGGGAGATATCTGTTACCTCGTTGCCGACGACTGGCGACGGGTGGTGCACGTGTTGGGTCTTCTTCGGCTGGAATTGGGACGACCACCGGTCAATGAGGGAGGCCTGCGCTTTCTTTGGGTCGTGGATTTCCCGCTTTTCGAAGACGTTGATGATGACGGAAATCCACTCCCCGCTCACCACCCCTTCACCATGCCTCATGCAGACGACCTAGAACTTCTATCGAATAGCAGCGCCCCCGACGATTTACTTAACGTGAGATCCCAGGCCTACGACCTTGTTCTCAATGGATGGGAGCTAGGGTCGGGCAGCGTTCGTATCCACCGACGAGACATCCAGCAACAAATCTTTAACCTGCTGGGCATAAACGAAGAAGAATCACAAGAGAAGTTCGGATTCCTTATGGACGCCTTCCGCTACGGGGCGCCACCCCACGCAGGCTTTGCTTTCGGTATAGACCGGCTGGTGGCGTTACTAGTCGGCGAGGAGAACATTCGAGAGGTCATTGCCTTCCCTAAGAGTCAATCAGGCGCCGATCCACTTACTAACGCCCCTTCATCCATAGACACCGCTCAACTCAATGAGTTAGGCCTTAGGGTGCTTCCTCCAGCTACTTGATCGATCTTGGATCCACGGCGAACTAGGTTCGTTGCCATGAGCGACCTTTTCGAGTCGGCAGCAGAAGAGGTGATGCGTCGCCAAGCCCCACTAGCGGCGCGGCTCCGCCCGCGACAACTAGACGACCTTGTCGGTCATGACGAGTTGTTAGGAACTCAAGCTCCGCTCAGAACTTTGATTCAAGCGGACAAACTGACCTCAATCATCTTGTGGGGTCCGCCAGGTTGCGGAAAGACCACGCTCGCGCGTCTCATCGCAAACCACACCAAGAAACAATTCGTAACGCTTTCCGCAGTCTCAGCGTCGGTGAAAGATGTTCGACGAGTGATCGACGAAGCCCGACAGCGTCTGGGGGAGCAGAATATTGGAACGATCCTGTTCCTTGACGAGGTGCATCGTTTTAACAAAAGTCAGCAGGACGCTCTTCTGCCCTCAGTAGAGGACGGTCTGCTTACCTTCATCGGAGCCACCACCGAAAATCCTTACTTTGAAGTCAACCCACCACTCCTTTCAAGATCCAACCTGTTCCGCATGAACGAGTTGAGCGATGAAGCCGTAACGGAGTTGTTGCTTCGAGGCGCTAAGCACGAAGAGATCTCACTGAGTCAAGACGCGTCTGATCATCTCACTCGGCGAGCAGATGGTGACGCGAGGCGCGCTCTGACTGCCTTAGAAGTGGCGGCAGTGCTCGCCGGAGGTAAAGGGTCAACCGTAAACCTAAATCACGCAGAGCAAGCCCTAGACGCGCGCGCTCACAGGTATGGCGAGGATGAACACTACGACGTTATTTCCGCTTTCATTAAGAGCATTCGCGGCTCTGATGTTGATGCGAGCCTGTATTGGCTGGCTCGTATGCTCGAGGCAGGGGAAGATGCCCGCTTCATAGCACGACGGCTCGTGATATTGGCCTCCGAGGACATCGGGATGGCAGATCCCATGTCGCTTTTGGTCGCTGACGCTGCTGCTAGAGCGGTTGAGTTCGTTGGGCTACCCGAAGCACAACTAAACCTTTCCCAAGCAGTTATTCATCTAGCAACAGCACCAAAATCGAACTCAGCGTTACTTGGCATCACCAGAGCGAGGGATGACGTTCGACAAGGTCAGGGCCGCAGGGTGCCTCGCCACTTGCGCGACAGTCACTACACCGGCGCTCAAGATCTAGGACATGGCGAGGGCTATCTTTATCCGCATAGCAGTGAGTCAGGATGGGTAGAGCAGCAGTACCTTCCAGATGACATAACGGGGCGTCGCTACTACTCGCCCAGTTCGCACGGGTTTGAAGCTGACATTGTTCAACGTTTAGCTGATCTGCGGGGCGCTACCGAACCCCGAAAGAATACGACCACCTCTGACGACGAAGCGAAGGATCAGAAGAAATGACGGTCTGGGATTTGGTTGCTGTGGTGGTCACGGTTTGTGTCATTGTGACGATGACCGTGTTGCTGCTGATTTTAATTCAACTCATTTCAGTGTTGAAACAATTGCGCTCGGCGGCCGACCGGCTATCTGAGCAAGCACTGCCAGTAGTAGATGACCTCCGAGAGACCGTTGACCACGCCGATATCGAGCTGCAGAGACTGCAAGGCGTAGTAACGGCAGCTGAAGAAGCATCGAAGCACATAGGGTCGTTTGGTCGAAGACTCTTACGTGCAGTCTCAGTTCCCTTTATCAAACTTAGAGCGATATCGGCAGGGGCGAAATCTGGGTTCGGTCGGATCAAGAATGGTGGACGGAACAGTCCGAGATGAACGCAATTAGCGGCGGTTCATGGCAGGCTGTATAAGTGTTCAAACGACTTAGGTGGTTACTGCTCGGAGGCATCTTCGGTGCCGGTAGTTCTTTATGGGTGAGACGCCAATTTCGCCACCTTGTCGAACGGTACGCACCAGTTCGTGGCACGGCGACTGTAGCTGGAACAGCCCGTCGCGTCGGACGTGATATACGTGACGCATGGGCTGACGGTCAACGCAAGATGCGTGATACCGAGACAGAACTGCGAGCCAAACAGGAACAACTTTCTAATCGTTATTGATTAGGACCGAGTTCCAAGAGCGACACCTGGGTACCATCAGGGGGCATGCAAGCAGGTGAGTTGCGCGAAGCATTCTCTAAGTTCTGGAGTGAACGGGGTCATGACGTCCGCGCGTCGGCAAGTCTCATACCTCATGAACCCTCCTTGTTATTCACCGTTGCGGGAATGGTGCCCTTCATGCCCTACTTCTTGGGTGAAGAACAGCCTCCTTCGTCTCGACTGTGCACCATTCAAAAATGTGTTCGTGCTGGAGGCAAGCACAACGACCTAGATGACATCGGTCGAACGAATCGCCACTTCACTTTCTTTGAAATGATGGGGAACTTCAGTTTCGGTGATTACTTCAAAGCGGAAGCCATACCGTGGGCTTGGGAGTTTGTCACTGACGTTCTTCAATTAGAAAAGGACCGCCTCTGGGTTACCGTTCATGTCAGCGACGACGACGCTGAAGACATATGGACCCAGTCGGTCGGTCTACCTGCTGAGCGTATACAGCGCCTCGACAAAGACAATTGGTGGGCCGCGGGAGATACAGGACCTTGCGGGCCGTGCAGTGAAATCTTCTACGATCTTGGACCCGAATACGGCGACGACGGGGGACCGGCGGAAGGCGGAGAAGATCGATTTATCGAAGTATGGAACCTGGTCTTCATGCAGTTCTCCAATGACGGCTCGGGTGAACTAACCCCGCTTCCCCAAACAGGCATCGATACAGGGGCTGGTCTGGAACGACTGTTAGCAGTCCTACAGGGAGTGCCGTCAGCATGGGACATCGACCTATTTGCGCCTTTGCTGTCCGAAGCGGAACGAATCACAGGTCTTGAATATGGCCAGGATCCGGCGGCCGATATTTCTATGCGAATTTTCGCTGATCATGCCCGCGCGACAGCGCTACTTATCAGTGACGGCGTTTTTCCTTCCAACGAAGAACGAGGCTATGTGCTTCGTCGAATCATTAGGCGCGCCGTTCGACACGCGTGGACCCTAGGAGTAGAGGATGTCGTGATGCCCCGCTTGGTTGAGGTTGTATGCGACGTGATGGGTGACCACTATTCCGAGCTGCAAGACAACCTTGAACTCGTCAAAGATGTAGTCGGGCGCGAAGAAGAACAGTTCCGCCGGACCTTGGCTACCGGCTCGCAGATCTTGGCTGAAGCAGTCGCTGACCTTGAACGCGGAGAACCGCTTCCCGGCAGTATCGCCTTTCAACTTCACGACACATTTGGTTTCCCTGTAGAAGTCACTCAGGAAATTCTCAGTGAACGAGACCTCACGCTAGACAAAGACGGTTTCGACACAGAGATGGATGAGCAACGAGAAAGGGCGAGATCCGCTCGAGCTGAAGGACCCACGGTTGCTAACGAGACCTACCGACAAATTTTGGATCAATTTGATGTAACAGAGTTCGTCAGAGATTCGGGTGCCGTAGACGACGCGCAGTTGCTAGCTGTTATCGAGCTAGATGACGAACAAGTCGAAGTATTTCTCGATAGAACGCCTTTTTATGCGGAAAGCGGTGGACAGATCGGTGACACGGGGACAATAAGAACTGAGAGTGGCGTCATTGAAATTCAAGACTGTACCTACGCTCTTCCCGGGCTGCATCGGCACGTAGGTCAAATAGTGGAAGGAACCATAAGCTCACCGTGTACAGCTACGGCCTCCATAGACGAAGACCGGCGTGCAGCGATACGGCGAAATCACACCGCAACACACATCCTTCATTGGGCTTTGAGGGAAGTGCTCGGGGAGCATGTGAAACAAGCAGGTTCGTTGGTTGCGTCCGACCGACTGCGGTTCGACTTCAACCATTTCGAAGCCGTAACGAACGATGAACTGGCGCGAATTGAAGACCTGGTGAACGCTGAACTCCTCACTAATGCGCCATGCCGACATTACGAAACCACTATGGAACATGCCCAAGAAGCGGGCGCTATTGCGTTCTTCGGTGACAAATACGGAGACATGGTCAGAGTCTTAGAAGCAGGGCAACATTCGCTCGAACTGTGCGGTGGGACTCACGTCGATGCGCTAGGCGACATCGGACACCTAAGGATCATCTCCGAGAGCAGCATCGGTTCGAATATCCGCCGCGTCGAGGCGATCACCGGCTTAGCAACGGTTGAACGACTTCAAAGCGACGAGCACTTAATCGCACAAATGAACGAGATCTTGAATACTTCAACCGAGGAGCTACTCGACGCGCTTCGCCGTCGCCTCGGAGAGATCAAAGATTTACGCAACCAAATCAAAACACTTCAACAGGTAACAGCGGGAGTCCGCGCCGGTGAATTAGCTGACACCGCAGAAGAAGGTATCGTCGTCGCCCGACTAGATGGCCTAGAGCGGGACGAACTTCGAGATCTCGCTGCAGCAATCCGAGACCGTCCGGAAATCCGCGCAGTCGTATTGGCTGGTGCCCCGGACGGAGGGGGAGTAGCGCTTGTAGCTGCTGTGCCGCCCGAAGGTGAATTCAGTGCTGTTGACCTGATTGACGAAGCCGCACAGGCAATTCAAGGTGGCTTCGGCCGTAAAGGAAATCCGCCGTTAATCGTGGCGGGAGGCAAAAACATAGACGGGATCGATCAGGCACTGGATAGTGCCCGGCGCGCTGCGGGCCTAGGGGGAGGCTGATTCCTCGGATGAGAGCCGTTGGAATCGATCTCGGAGAGAAACGGATTGGGGTAGCTATCTCTGACAGTGATGGCCGAGTCGCAACCCCTTACGAAACTGTTGCTCGTTCAGGCAGCCGCGACCAAGACCACCGACTGATCAGAGGTATCGTCGAGGAGGTGGAGGCAGAGATTCTTGTCGTCGGACTTCCTTTGTCGTTGGACGGCGTCGAAGGCAAGGCAGCTATTAACGCTCGACAGGAAGCGGAACTTCTCCGGCAGGTAGTTGCAATACCAGTCGAAATGCACGACGAACGCTTGACCACGGTCGAAGCAGAACGAATGTTGCTAGAGCAAGGTCTTGACGCAGCTCAGCGGCGAAAAATAGTGGATAAAGTAGCTGCCGCGATCATCCTGCAAGCATGGATGGATGGCAGATGAACGACTCAGCCGGGACTTCTTTTAGAGGTTTCCGGCCGCCGCCGCCGCGTCAAAGTCGCTCGGTGCGATCACGACCACCACAGCGCGAAGGAGTTGACTATGAAACAGTTTTTGTTCGCAAGGGTCGCGGTACGACGCTCTCCATACTCTTTTTGACACTGCTTCTACTCGTGGCGGTATGGGCCACCATGCGAGCAGTCCAATGGGGCAGAGAACAACTAGATCCTCCCGGAGAGCAGGGAGCGGCCATTAATCTCACGTTGCCGCCAGGCATAAGCACTAAGGGCATATCTGACTTGCTTGAGGAATACGGAGTAGTGCCAGACGCTCGTGCATACGAGTGGTACGTCCGTCTTAAAGGAGCACCATTGTTCCAGGCCGGCGATTACTCATTCCACACCAATTCCGCTGTATGGGAAGTGCTTGACGTTCTTAAAGACGGGCCGCGATATGTTGAGCAAACACAGAGAATTCGAGTCACCATTCCCGAAGGCCTCACTGTGCGGCAAATCATTAATGAAATAGACAGAAATGAAGAAATGCCCTTCAGCGGAGCAGAGTTCGAAGATGAGATGCGCATGCAACACGTCGTCTCCAATTACGCCCCGTCGCCATCGGCTATGCCCACCGGAGCGATAGAGCCATACGAAGGCTTGCTATTTCCAGACACGTACTACCTCGGACCAGATTCAACGCCCGAAGAACTACTGACTCAAATGGTCACTCGATTTGACCAAATCCTCACCAAGCTTGGCTATGCGGCCTCGCCTCAAACGGTCGGACTAACGCCCTATCAAACGGTAGTCCTGGCCAGTCTCATCGAACGAGAGGCTCGTATTGGCAGCGAGCGTGCAAAAATATCCCGAGTAATTCATAACCGACTTGCAGCTGACTGGTACTTAGGAATCGACGCTTCAATCGTCTACATAACAGGCGATAACGAACTTACCGTGAGCGACTTGCAGATGGAGTCACCCTTCAACACCCGACTATCGAAAGGTCTTCCCCCCACCCCAATAGCTGCTCCTGGTGAAGCATCGCTTGAGGCCGCGATGGGTCCGATCTCTGGTCAATGGATGTATTACGTCCTAGCCGATGCCGAAGGGCGACATAACTTCTCGGTCAGCAGTGAAGAATTCGAACGGGACAAAGCTAAGTGTCAGGAGCGAGGCCTGTGCTGATACCCCCGCGAGACACTCCGACACAAACAACACAAATAGCGGCTGTTATCGGTGATCCAGTAGGTCACTCCTTAAGCCCGCTCCTTCACAATGCAGGCTTCAATGCCTTAGGTCTGGATTGGGTCTACATCGCGTGTCATGTGCCGGAAGGTAAGGGCGAAGAGGCAGTTATGGATATGCGCGCAAAAGGCTTCCAAGGTTTATCCGTCACCATGCCCCATAAGGCAGCGGCAGCCAGAGCAGTGGATGAGTTATCTCCAACCGCTGCGAAGCTGGGTGTCGTGAATTGCATCCGCCGAGAAGGCGACCATCTCATAGGCGAAAATACAGACGGCATCGGATTCTTAGATGCACTGCGAGCGCAAACCAATATTGAACCGGATGGCCTTCGCGTGGTTATCGTTGGAGCTGGAGGCGCTGCGCGGTCCGTTGCCTTAACACTTGCTGAACATGGGTCAAGCATTGGGGTTTGCAACAGAACTCGCGCTTCGTCTGAAGAGCTAGTGCAACTCATCGGCGGAACTTCATCGGTGGTGGAACAAGAAGCCATCAGCGACGCCAACCTTGTCATCAACGCAACACCTCTAGGGATGAACGACGATGAACCCATGCCCATTGACGTGAATCTTTTCGGCACAGGCCAGTGTGTAGTTGACCTCATCTATAAGCCAGAAAAAACAAAGCTTTTGATCGAAGCCGAGACTCGAGGCCTCCAAGTGTTAAATGGTTTAGGGATGCTGTTATTCCAAGCGGGCGAACAATTCCGATTGTGGACCGGAGTAGAGGCACCAATTAGTGCCATGGCCGATGCCGTCGGAGTTACCTTGAATTACTAGTTATTCAAGGTAACTGCAATGAATACTGAGAGTGACTCGAATGCTTCTCGCAGTGCATCGACTCAATATTTCAGGCTGCTTAACTCCGCGGAGTCGGTACTCTTCGGTATGTGATTCGCATCGATGTCCCGCTTGACTCGCGCAGCTACCCGGTAGTCGTAGGGAAATCGGTACTTTCGGAGTTCCAGTCGCTGGTCCCCCCTGAAGTGTCGAGGATCGCATTCGTTACCCAGGACGGTATTGATGTTTCGATACCGACTGAAGTTCCGTCCTCTATCCACCACTTGCCAGATGGAGAGCAAGCAAAACGCCTTTCGGTAATAGAAGACTTGTGTGGCGAGTTTGCCAGGGAAGGTCTTACACGTCGCGACCTTGTCGTCGGGATCGGTGGTGGAGTCGTTACCGACGTCGCGGGCTTCGCCGCATCGGTCTATCACCGCGGTATTCAAGTAATGCATGTGCCAACAACTCTGCTTGGACAAATCGATGCTGCGATAGGAGGAAAAACAGGGGTCAATCTGGACGAGGGAAAAAATCTTGTAGGGGCCTTCTGGCAGCCCTGCGCTGTCGTATGTGACACTGAGATACTCGCGTCACTCCCTGAGCGGGAAATGCGTTCAGGGATGGGAGAGTTAGCCAAGTATCACTTCTTGGGAGGTGAGCAACTAGATGCGCTGCCACTTGAAGAACGCGTCGCAGCGTGTGTGCAAATAAAAGCTGATGTAGTTGCGTCAGATGAGCGGGAAGGCTCAACCCGAGCCCTGCTTAACTACGGTCACACACTCGCTCATGCATTAGAAATCGAAGGACGCTTTGACCTCCGCCACGGTGAAGCGGTTGCGATCGGTATCGAATACGCGGCGCGAGTAGCGCACAACCTTGGCAGAATCGACGACGCTAAATTGGCCGAACATCGCCGCGTCCTCGACGTTTATGGCCTACCACGCAGCCTCCCAAAGGGTTCCGACGTCGATCACATAATGGAATTATTTCGTCGTGACAAGAAAGCATTAACTGGACTGACCTTTGTTCTAGACGGTCCCGATGGTCTAGAGGTCGTCGAACAAGTACCGGAAAACCTACTCAGAGAAGAACTAACTCAAATGTGAGGCGCTGATTTGCCTCTTGATCTGGCACCCTATTGGTGTGGCTCGTCCAGTAATTCTGCTTCTCTCCGGCCCTAACCTCAATCTTTTGGGTGATCGCGCGCCGGAGATATACGGAACCGAAACGCTGTTGGACCATGTCACGGCAAGTCGTGAGCATGCCAATTCCCAGGACTTCGATCTAGAACACGTTCAAAGCAACCATGAGGGCGACTTGATTGATGCGATTCATGCGGCGCGTAAACGGGTGGCTGCAATAGTGATTAACCCGGGTGCCCTCACCCACTATGCATGGTCGCTACACGATGCTCTTGAGGCCTATGAAGGTCCCATTGTTGAGGTTCACTTGTCCGACCCAACAAAGCGAGAATCATGGCGTCACCTCTCAGTCGTAGAACCAGTCGCCACCGCTTCGATTGTCGGCAAGGGCGGGGCGGGATACATCGAGGCAGTAGATATTGCTATCGGTGCGTGCACCAAAAACGATGGTTGATCTTCCGGAACTACAACGAGGACGTCGCGTTGCTGCGCTGCGTGAAGCCATGACTGATGCTTCCATCGACAGCTTCTTAACCTCTGACAGCATCAGTTTGAGGTGGCTGAGTGGATTTACTGGCTCCTCGGGCGTCCTCCTTGTCACCGATGAACACATGCACTTGTTGACAGACGGTCGATATGGCGAACAGGCACCACGCGAAACGGTAGGAACTGGAATCGATGTTTGTATCGGTGACCGGAAGAGGCACAAAGAAGTAATCGAAGACAAACTTTCGTCCGCAAGATCGTTAGCCCTTGAATCAGATCGCATTACCTGGGGTGAGGTTGAAGCGCTAAAGGAAAGCGTCGAAATCGAATTGGTGTCGGCAAAGGGTCTGCTCTCAGATTTGCGAAGGGTTAAAGAACCTGGAGAAGTTGTGCGCCTGCAAGCAGCGGCGACCATCGCAGATGAAGCATTAGCCACAGTTTGTTCGGATCTTGCGGGTGAGCCCACTGAAAACGAATTCGCGCGCGCTCTTGATCGGACCATGCTCGAACTAGGAGCCGAAGCTCTTTCCTTCGAGACCATATGCGCTAGCGGTCCTAACGCCGCGTTGCCTCACGCGAGGCCATCAGATCGCACCATCCGGTCGGGAGATTTAGTGATTCTCGATTTCGGCGCGGTGATTGATGGATATCACTCTGACATGACTAGAACATTTGCCATTGGAGATATAGATCAAGATCTTTGGGACATGCTCAATGCCGTAACCGACGCACAGAATCGTGGATGCGACACTATCCGGCCGGGAGTAAAGGCATCCGATGTCGATGACGCCTGTCGATCTCATCTCGCGATGAGCAACCTTTCTGAATACTTTGTTCATGGGACAGGACATGGCGTAGGTCTAGAAATCCACGAGGGCCCATGGCTGAATTCCCAAAGCGACGACATATTGGAAGAGTCTCAGGTAGTCACTGTGGAACCGGGGGTGTACCGTCCCGGTATTGGTGGTGTTCGAATAGAAGACACAGTTCTGGTCACATCTTCGGGATATCGGCGACTAACCACCGCCCCTAAAGACCCGATCATCTAGTTGAATCACAAAGCCGAAGGAAGCCTATGTCTATATCCACTTCAGACTTTAAGAATGGGATGACTATCGATTTGGATGACGGCCTCTTCCAAATCTCGGAATTCCAACATGTAAAGCCGGGCAAAGGTGGAGCGTTTGTTCGTACCACATTGAAGAACGTTCGAACGGGAGCAGTCATAGAACGGACCTTTAGAGCTGGAGAGAAGATGGAACGCGCTGTTATCGACAAACGGGAGATGCAGTACTTGTATTTAGATGGCGGCGAACTTGTTTTTATGGACAGTGAGACCTACGAACAGCTCCAAGTCAGCCGACAACAATTGGGTGATGCCCCCGATTATCTCGTCGAAGGAAATGCAGCCGTGCTGCAGATGTATGGCAGTGAAATAGTAGGTACCGAACTACCAGCTTCGGTCACACTCATCGTCAAAGAAACAGAACCAGGCATACAAGGGGACCGAGTCTCCGGAGCGCGTAAGGCGGCGACTATGGAAACTGGTGTCATAGTCCAAGTGCCCCTGTTCATTGAAACTGGAGAACGACTAAAGATAGATACGCGAAGCGGTGACTATATAGAGAGAGCAAACGAGTGAGCGAAGATCCTTTCGCTCCAGCTCCCTCCGCTAAGAAGCGAGAAGCAAGAGAGCGGACGATCGAACTGCTCTATGAGTCAGAAATCAGAGGAATCCCAGCGAGCGAGTTGTTGGAAAGCCAGGTGATAGAGCCTGCTGACCTAGTTAGTGAACTGGTCGTTGGAGTTTCAGGCGACATTGAGCGGATTGATGCCGACATCGATGCATACCTTCATGAGGGGTGGTCCTTAGACCGACTAGGGATACTGGACCTTTGGATTCTTCGCCTAGGAATGTATGAACTGCAGTCACGCCAAGTGCCAATAGCGGTCGTAATCAACGAAGCTGTCGAACTTGCTAACCGCTTCGGTGCGACAGACGAAAGTGGTGGCTTCATTAATGGCGTGCTTGGAGCAGCCGCGAACGATCTTCAGTAAAACAATCAACAGACTCACAATTGGTCACGGCTCCTAAGCTTCTTTCCACTAGGATGCACTCCTGACCGTGAAGCGAGTTCAGAGAGGCTCGTACGGACAGGAGGAAATGTAGTGGCCGACCGCGAGCGCCGTATGACGCCCCCCTATGGGGGCGTTTTCGTTGCCCGGACCACAGTTCTGGATGCGGCACAAGTTCGTAGAGCCCTCACTCGCATAAGCCACGAAATCATTGAACGTAACCAAGGTCTTGAAGACGTCGTACTGGTAGCGCTCCAAACGGGTGGAGTTGAGATAGCGCAACTCATTGCTCGCATTCTGTTCGAGATTGATGATGTAGACGTACCTATCGGAACCCTCGACGTAGCCCTATATCGCGACGACATAGGACTCAGACCTGTAATGCCTGAGGCCGAAACAGACATAGAAATTGATCTTGGAGGCAAAATTGTAGTGCTGGTGGACGACGTCTTATTCACTGGCAGAACTATTCGGGCAGCTTTAGATGCACTAACCGATTTTGGTCGACCTCGCGCCGTTCAACTAGCTGTCGTTATCGACCGTGGTCATCGAGAGCTCCCAATTCGACCCGATTTCGTCGGGAAGAACCTTCCGACCCGGCGCGACGAGGTAGTTGACGTCAACCCTGAAGGGGTGCTTTTGGGGGAGATGCGGAAATGAGTAATCACCTCATTGACCTAAAGGATCTAGACACCGAAGCCATGAGAGAACTATTACATCTCACTGACAGATTTGTCGAAGTCTGTCAGCGACCAATCCCCAAGGTTCCGGCGCTAAGAGGTCGAACTGTGGCACTGATCTTCTTCGAAGATTCAACACGCACCCGGATGTCTTTTGACCTAGCAGCCAAAAGACTCTCGGCCGATGTTTTGGACTTTCCGACCCATACGTCATCTCTATCAAAAGGTGAATCTCTCCAAGACACAGTTGAAACAATTAGGGCACTGGGAGTTGACGCGCTTGTCATCCGACACGGCTCAGGTGGGCTCCCAGGAGACATCGCTAATGCTGTAGGAGAAACAATTTCGGTAATTAACGCAGGCGATGGATTAAACGCACACCCAACGCAAGGACTGCTCGACGCCTACACCCTTTGCCAACACTTCAATGGAGGTGCCGGCACAGACGCATCTCTGGCGGACGTTCACGTAGGAATAGTCGGAGATATCAAACACAGTCGCGTGGCCCGAACCGATGTGGCCGCATACAGCAGCCTTGGGGCGAAAATTACTGTTGTCGCACCAGAAACACTTGTGCCAGATGATGTTGCTGAGTGGCCGGTCGAAGTATCCGATGATTTAGATGCGGTTCTGCCAGATCTCGACGTGGTAGGTCTACTCAGAATCCAAAAAGAACGCATCACTGATGATTCCCTGATTTCGATAGACGACTACATCGAACGCTACGGGATGACTGAAATCAGAGCTGAGAAATTGAGATCCGAAGTTGTTATCACTCACCCTGGGCCAGTCAATCGCGGAATTGAAATAGCAGACACGGTCTTAGATAAAAGGCCAAACGTATTGGTTCAACAACAGGTAACTAACGGTGTGGCGGTGCGCATGGCGGTCCTCTTCAGACTCCTCGGCTCGGGGATCGAGATCGATTGACATGAACACGGAAAATAAAAAACAGGCAGGTGAAAATCCGGGAATGAACAAGCAGGTGATCAGATGAACGCCATCAAGGAGGGAGCATTGGTGCTCGCCGATGGAACAGCGTTCGAAGGTGAATTGATTGGTGCTGAAGTCGAAATGACCTCCGGCGAGGTCGTGTTCAACACCGTCTTGAGCGGGTACCAAGAAGTTATAACCGACCCTTCGTATGCGGGCCAAATCATCAACTTCACCTATCCCCATATTGGAAACTACGGCGTGACGACTGATGACAACGAAGCAAAGCAGCCCTTCTGTAGGGGGGTTGTAGTGCGTGAAATGGCAAGGAGGCGATCCAATTGGAGAAGTGAAGGAGATTTAGATAGCTACTTACGATCTCAAGGGGTACCTGGAATCGCTGGCGTAGACACGCGGCGCCTAACGCGACACGTACGTGAAAATGGAGCTATGCCGGGCGCACTCGGATCGGCCTCGTTGTCTCATCTGACAGAAGCAGCTAAGGCCGAACCTGGAACTGATGGCGTTGACCTTGTCGGAGCAGTAACAACAAAGGATTTGTATCAGGCCGGAGAAGGACCGTTTCGAGTTGTCGCATACGACTTAGGGATAAAAAGATCGATTGTCGAACAACTTTCAGAAGTGGCAACTGTCATAGTTGTTCCCGCAAACACGACCAGTGACGAAGTACTTGCCCTAGAACCTCATGGGGTATTTCTCTCCAACGGCCCTGGGGACCCAACAATGGCTGGCCCGGTAGTTCAATCCCTGGAAACTCTGCTGGGTCAAGTTCCAATCTTCGGAATTTGCCTTGGTCACCAAATTCTTTCTCTAGCTCTTGGCGGACAGTCATACAAGATGAAGTTTGGTCATCATGGAGGCAATGTGCCGGTGCGCAACATTGAAAGCGGCCGCATTGAAATCACCAGTCAAAATCACAACTTCGCCATTCAATCGGGTTCAGTGCCAGGAGTTACTGAAACACATGTATGCCTTAATGACGGGACCCTCGAAGGTTTGAGATGTAACGACATTCCCGCGTTCAGTGTCCAGTACCACCCTGAAGCCAGCCCAGGACCTCACGACTCTAGGTACCTATTTCATGAATTCGCTCAGCTAATGGCTTCTTTCAATGGGAGTGCCAGCTAATGCCAAGACGCGATGACATTGAAAGCATTCTTATTATTGGATCTGGCCCCATCGTCATTGGGCAGGCTTGCGAATTCGATTATTCAGGCACTCAAGCCTGTCGCGTGTTGCGCGATGAGGGTTACCGAATAATTCTGGCGAACTCGAACCCTGCGACGATCATGACCGATCCGGAATTTGCCGACGCGACCTACATCGAACCGCTCGAACTTGATGTCCTCACAGCCATCATCGAGCGCGAAAGACCGGATGCGATTCTGCCCACTCTGGGAGGTCAAACCGCGCTTAATCTTGCGACAGAACTCGTTGAATCAGGCGTTCTGGATCAATACGGCGTTGAAATGATTGGAGCGAGCGGTGAGGCGATTGCAACTGCTGAAGATAGAGATTTGTTTCGGCGGGCAATGGAAGAAATCGGTTTGCAATGCGCTCAGTCGGGAATAGCGCACAACATGGACGAAGCCATGACAGTGATAGAAGACATTGGTCTTCCGGTCATCATCCGCCCCGCATACATCCTCGGTGGCAAAGGAACAGCTTTCGCCCACACAGCTGAAGAATTCGAGCGCGTCGCGGCCCTCGGCTTGGAAGCCAGCCCCATCTCTGAAATCTTGGTAGAGCAGTCGATCAAAGGCTGGAAAGAATTTGAACTAGAGGTAATGAGAGATCACGCTGATAACTGCGTAGTGATCTGTTCCATCGAAAACGTCGATGCGATGGGAGTCCATACAGGTGATTCGATAACAGTCGCACCCGCTCAAACGCTGTCTGACGTCGAATATCAGGAGATGCGAAATTCAGCGTTCGCGTGTATACGCCGCGTTGGAGTCGAAACCGGAGGCTCCAACGTCCAATTTGCTGTCCATCCCGAAACAGGTGAGCAAGTCGTTATTGAAATGAACCCCCGGGTGAGTCGGAGTTCAGCCCTGGCCTCCAAGGCCACGGGATTCCCAATCGCCAAGATCGCTGCTCGTTTAGCTGTTGGCTACCGCCTCGATGAAATTACTAATGACATAACAGAAAAAACCCCGGCCAGCTTTGAACCAACGATTGATTATGTCGTCACCAAAATTCCTCGCTGGGCGTTCGAAAAGCTTCCGGGAGCGTCCGGAGTGCTTGGACCACAAATGCAATCCGTTGGGGAGGCAATGTCGATCGGACGGACCTTTCCGGAAAGTCTCCAAAAGGGTATTCGTTCGCTAGAACAAGGCCGCTTGGGTCTCAACGCCGACTCAGGAGAGAAGCAATATCTAGAGCAAGACACCAGTGAATTGCTTTCGCAGATCTCGATACCGACCCCTGAGAGGCTTTTTGAAATAGCGGAACTGATGCGACGTGACATCGCCCTCGAGGAGATCTACAGAGCGTGTCACATTGATCCATGGTTCCTCGATCAGATGCAGGCAATTGTCGAAGAACGACTACATCTCGAAAAGGCGGAATGTTCATCTTTAAGTCGTCGCGGTTGGCGACGAGCCAAGCAGTTAGGTTTCTCTGATGCACAACTCGCGTACTTGATGCAAGTGGACGAGAGTGATATCCGGTCAGCGAGACTTACTGAGGGAGTTGCGGCAACTTTTAAAACTGTCGACACATGTGCAGCTGAATTTGACGCGATAACTCCCTATCACTATTCGACCTATGAGGATGAGGACGAGATACGAGCTGGGGAACGGCCACGAATGATGATCCTTGGCTCGGGCCCAAATCGGATTGGTCAAGGCATCGAATTCGATTACTGCTGTGTCCACGCAAGCTTTGCCCTCGAACAGGCGGGCTACGAAACCATCATGGTTAACTGCAACCCGGAGACAGTTTCTACCGACTACGACACTTCCGATCGGCTTTACTTTGAACCGTTAACTCTAGAAGACGTGCTGAACGTCATTGATGCCGAAGACCCTGCGGGGATCATTGTTAGTTTGGGCGGCCAAACCCCTCTCAAACTCGCGTCAGGGCTGCCAGACCATCTTGTGTGCGGAACTTCTCCAGATTCAATCGATCTAGCGGAAGACCGAGAGCGCTGGAATTCGCTCTGCGCCCAATTAGAAATACCCCAACCCCCCGGCGGAACAGCTGTGACATTTGAACAAGCTTCGGCTATTTGTGACCGAATCGGATTCCCAGCCCTTGTGAGACCAAGCTATGTGTTGGGAGGGCGAGCCATGACAATCGTCTACGACGTTGATGAGTTGCGAGAGGCTATGGACGACCTGACTGCCTTCAGTGGGTTGGGGCGCGAAGGCGGGCTGTCTGCCGATCGCCCTGTTCTTGTAGATCGCTTCTTAGAAGATGCCACCGAAGTGGATGTCGACTCCATCAGAGACCACACGGGAGAATTTTTGCTTGGAGGTATTCTGGAGCACGTTGAGGAAGCAGGAGTGCACTCAGGTGACAGTGCATGCGCTATCCCCCCACCCAATCTGTCTCCTGAAACTCAGGAAGTCATTATTGAATACACGAAACGGTTAGCAGAACGTCTTGGAGTCGTCGGACTTTTAAATGTTCAGTTTGCAGTTAAACAGGGCCAAGTTTTCGTCATTGAAGCCAACCCCCGAGCGTCGAGAACCGTACCTTTTATCGCGAAAGCAACAGGAGTGCAGCTAGCCAAGGTTGCGGCGCGCGTTATGGCCGGCGAAACACTGCAAGAGTTACGCTCTTCTGGCGCTCTGCCTGAGGCCATTCGTGAGGGTCACGTTGCAGTAAAAGAAGCGGTGCTTCCATTTCAGCGATTCCCCGACGTTGACACTGTTCTAGGACCAGAGATGAGATCCACCGGCGAAGTAATGGGGATAGACGTCACCTTTGGTCTAGCGTTCGCCAAAAGCCAAATAGCGGCTGGTGAAGGCTTACCTCTTAGCGGAACTATTTTCTTTTCTTTGGCCGACAGAGATAAAGAGCAGGGCCTTGAGGCCGCTAGGGGCTTTGTGGAGTTGGGTTTTGAAATTGCCGCCACTGAGGGCACAGCGAAATTCTTGGAGGAAAACGGAGTTCAAGTCCAGACAGTCGTAGCGAAACTAAGCGAGGAAGGCCGAGAAATTAGCGCCGGGGTGGACGCGGTCGAACTGATAGGTGCCGGTCAAGTGAAACTGGTGGTCAACACCCCCCGGGGACGAGGGCCGAGGAGTGACGGCTACCGAATCAGATTCGCGTCAACAGCACACAAAATTCCGTGCTTGACCACGGTTGCGGCAGCGCGAGCCGCAGCGGTTGGGATGAGGGAATGGATGTCGAATCCTCTCACCGTGAAGCCGCTCCAGGAGTTCCTCGGTTATGAGGAATCAAAACAGTGAGTGGAGGCGATTCATCTGTACAGATCGGTTCCGTGACCCTTCCGAATCCGGTAATGACAGCTTCTGGGACCGCAGGCCACGGTGCAGAATTAGCAGCGTATTTTGATCTGTCGGAACTTGGCGCTGTTGTGGTGAAGTCGCTCTCAGTTGATCCGTGGGCAGGTAATCCGAGCCCCCGAGTTCATGGCGCTTCGTCGGGGATGATTAATTCAGTAGGTCTCCAAAATCCTGGGATTGATACGTGGCTACAAGAAGAGCTTCCCGCATTACTTGCTCTGGACGCACGGGTGGTGGTGAGCATTTGGGGAAGGACGGTTGCCGAATATGGTGAAGCCGCCAGGCGGTTACAAGGGGTGGAAGGGATCGCGGCAGTTGAGGTCAATGTGAGTTGTCCCAATCTTGAAGACCGAGGGGACATGTTCTCCCACGCCCCCGACTCCTGCGAAGCAGCGATTAAAGCCTCGCTAGCTTCAGGTTTGCCTACCTGGGCCAAGTTAAGTCCAAATGTCACAGACATCGTTTGCATAGCGAAGGCAGCAATGGATGCGGGCGCCGAGGCCCTCACGCTTACTAACACTGTTTTGGGAATGGTGATAAACCCGGAAACCCAACTCCCTGTTCTTGGCAATGGCGGGGGAGGACTTTCCGGTCCGCCCGTCCGACCAATAGCGCTCAGAGCGGTATACGACGTCTACGAGAACTTGGGACCAATACCAATAGTGGGAGTCGGTGGGATAGCCAAAGGGGAACATGTGGTCGAATTCCTGGCAGCAGGCGCCTCAGCTGTCCAGGTTGGTTCAGCTCACTTTGCTAACCCGAGAGCTTCTCGGCAGGTTCTCCGGGACCTAGAGCGATGGTGTCGCAAACGTAGCGTAAGTTCAATCGCGTCTTTGACTGGAGCAGCTCATGGAATCACCTGATATCTCGGACGACATTCGCTCCCGTCTGGCTTTGGCCTTGGACGTCGATGACCTCGTAGAGGCCGGTCGACTGGGGCGCCGGATGTCACCGTGGTTTTCTGTCGCCAAAATCGGTCTCGAGCTTTTCTCAGCGTCCGGACCTGAAGCGGTGGGCGCTTTTGTCGATCAGGGATACGAAGTGTTCCTCGATCTGAAATTGCATGACATCCCGACAACGGTAGGGAAGGCAGCGAGGGTGTTGGGGAGTCTCGGTGTTTCGTACGTCACGGTTCACGCTTCAGGTGGCGTAGACATGCTGTCGGCAGCCGTTCATGGCCTAAACGAAGGTGCTAATGCTGCTGGATTGTCTACTCCAATGGTGCTTGCAGTAACGGTGCTGACCTCAGAACGCGATGCGCCGAGCGCAGTGTTGGAGCAAAGACTCACGTTTGCTTTAGAAGCTGACTGTGGTGGAGTCATTTGTGCAGCGAATGACCTTGTTGAAGTAGCTAGAGTCGCGCCGGAGCTTCTCACGGTTGTACCAGGGATTCGACCTGATGGGGTTGCGAGTCACGATCAAGGGCGCCCGGCAACCCCCAAAACAGCGATCCAACAGGGAGCAGGCATTTTGGTAATCGGTAGGGCGGTGACATCCGCTGATGATCCCGAGACCGCAGCGGACGCCATAGGCGCTGAAGTGGGAGAGGCGATCCAGTAAGGCAGTCACAGCTTCATTTGTCCAGTTAGACTGCTCGGCCATGCCAAACCCGCCGAGTCTCTCTCCACAGCAACGTGAAGCAGCTCTTAAGAAAGCAGCGGAAGCGCGCCGTGTGCGAGCAGAGACAAAGGACCGACTGAAGATGGGACTAGTTTCGTTTGATGAATTACTTCGTCTGGCGGATAGCGACGAACTAGTCGGGAAAATGAAGACACTTACCGCTTTAGAGTCCATGCCGAAAATTGGAAAAGTAAAGGCGCGGCGCCTCATGGCTGAAGTGGGTATTGCCGAAAGCCGTAGGCTGAAAGGGCTTGGAGAAAATCAACGCGATCAACTCGTCGCGTTTTTTGCGAGTTGAAACTGCCTGATCCACGTTAAGGAATTGAGTGTCGTGAGTGAAGATAAAACGCCAATTGTCTTCGTTATTTGCGGCGCAGGTGGAGCGGGGAAAGGCACCTTGGTAACGCAGTTGGTGGAAAGGGATCCGAGCCTTCACCTGAGCCGCTCATGGACAACGCGGCCCCGTAGACCAAATGAGCCCGAGGACGCTTACGTGTATGTCACAGAAGATGAATTCGCCGCGCGCATCGCCGAAAATGGCTTTTATGAATGGGCAACTTTCTTTGACTATCGATACGGAACACCTACCCCCGATGTGCCAAGTGGGAAAGATTTACTACTCGAGATAGACGTCCAAGGAGCAGTTGCAGTGAGGCAACGACAATCAGATGCAGTGGTAGTCCTAGTTGTTCCGCCCGACCGAGGCGAACAAGAACGCCGAATGAGAGCTAGAGGCGATAGCGAGAATCACATCCAGCAACGACTTGATGCTGCAGAGGTGGAAGAAGAAGCCGGTCGCAGCCTTGCCGATGCGGTGGTGTTGAATGAGGAACTACAGACGGCGGTAGCGGAAATCGAGTCGATTGTTGCCTCAGTGCGAGAACAAAGAATGAAGAAATAAAAGCTTATGTTTTGAAGGCTCGTTAGAGTTAACGGCCCGCTGGTAGCATGTACACCCGGTTGTAGTTGTTGAATTCTTATCGAGGTAGCGCAGATGTCTGATGAACAAGACACAATGATCAGTCCGGGCCTTGAAGCGTTGCTTGAAAAGGTCGACTCAAAATTCACTTTGGTGAGCCTTGCCGCCAAAAGAGCACGCCAATTGATCTCCTATGACCTTGGTTTAGGTGAAGGTGGGGGTAGCGAAGTCCCTCCACAGGTCACCAGCACTGCACGAAAATCCTTATCGATGGCGTTCGAGGAAATCCAAGCGGACAAAATTGGCTATGAGCGGTTTGACCCCGAGGAAAGAGCTCGCTTAGAAGCTGAGGCGCTGGCACAAGCAGAGGCTGACGCAGCAGCGGCTGCAGCCGCTCTTGAGGCTGTGCCTGACGAAGAGTAGGTATTTATCGATGCTGGCAGGTCGCCGCATCGTCCTGGGGGTAACCGGGGGAATAGCCGCCTACAAAGCAGTTTTGCTTTGTCGAATGCTGGTTGATTCAGGCGCGCATGTCATTCCGGTGATGACCGAAAGTGCACAAAAGTTTGTCGGTCAAGCGACTTTCGATGCCTTAGCTTCGGAGCCGGTCCGAACCTCAATTTTTGATGACGTTGACCCGATCCCGCACACGACTCTAGGTCAAACAGCGGATCTGATTGTTGTGGCTCCAGCAACAGCGCGGTGTATTGGAAGCTACGCAAGCGGAATTTCTGATGACTTACTTACAGCTACTCTGGTTGCCACACGAGCCCCGGTAGTTATTTGCCCCGCGATGCACACCGAGATGTGGGAGCACGCTGCCATTCAGGACAACCTCAAAACCCTGGCTGACAGAGGTGTGATAGTAGTTCCCGCTGAAGAAGGCAGATTGGCGGGTGGAGATGCAGGAGCGGGTCGTCTCGCTGACCCAGAGAGCATTTTCGAAACGATAAAAAACGCGCTGAGCGGTGGTGATTTGCAGGGCAAAAGGGTCCTCGTCACAGCGGGTGGGACTCGCGAGTCGATAGATCCAGTTCGCTATGTGGGTAACCGATCTACAGGTAAACAGGGTTACGCACTTGCCGAAGCCGCCTTAGCTCGAGGCGCCGATGTCACCCTGATATCGACAGTCAACTTGGAAGTTTCGGCGGGAGTTGAAGTGGTTTCAGTCGAATCGGCGGAACAGATGCACGAAGCGGTCTTTCAACGAGCTGACTCTGACGTGATTGTGATGGCTGCAGCCGTCGCAGATTTCCGTCCTGCGGACGTTTCGAACGCAAAGATCAAAAAAGACGCAGGACCGCCGCAACTTGTGCTCGAACAAACTGAGGATATTTTGAGTGCCTTGGGTAAAGCGAAACGACCGGATCAAGTAATCGTCGGATTTGCTGCGGAGACCGAAGAGCTGATCTCTCATGCACAACAGAAACTTCAGAGAAAGAATGTTGACGTCATTGTCGCCAACGATGTGTCGGCTCCGAAGGTTGGATTTGGTCACGAAACCAACGAAGTAACGATCCTTGAAGCCAATGGAGGACAGCGGCACGTAACTCTTCGATCTAAGCGGCAAATAGCCGACGAAGTGTTAGATACTGTGACTCGAATGCTTTCTAAATAGCTTGAGCTACGTGTAACGACGCTCTTTGGCCTAGCCTTGGATGAGTCAATCGGATGATCAGGAGAGATGGCGTGAGTCGATGGACTTTCACCTCGGAGTCGGTGACAGAAGGACATCCCGACAAGATGGCGGATCAGATATCTGACGCCATCCTCGATGCAATGCTTAGACAAGACCCAAACAGCAGAGTGGCTTGCGAAACTATGGTCACCACCGGTCTGGTAGTGGTAGCGGGAGAGATAACTACTAGCGGATTCGTGGACATTGCATCCGTAGTCCGAGAGACGATCAACGACATCGGGTATGACCGAGATTCGTTGGACTTCAACGGGAGTACTTGTGGAGTAATGGTAAGCCTCGATGAGCAATCGCCAGATATTGCTCAAGGAGTCAATGATTCAGAAGAAGTGAGAAGCGGCAAAGCTGGCGAAGAAGATGAACTCGATCGCCAAGGCGCAGGAGATCAAGGGATGATGTTCGGTTTCGCTTGTCGAGAAACTGATGTCTTGATGCCGCTACCAATTCATGTAGCCCACCGGATGGCTGAGCAATTAACCGAAGCGCGCAAATCTGGTCAAGTTCCTTATCTCAGGCCAGATGGGAAAACGCAGGTCTCTTTTGAGTACGAAGACGGCAAACCCATCCGGCTAAAAACAGTCCTGGTTTCAAGTCAGCACAACCCGGGGATTGACAGAGACGGGATGATCAAGCCCGACCTAGTGGAGCACGTTATACGGCCAGCCGTACCTGCTGAATTTGCTGATGATGACTTTGAAGTCTTCGTGAATCCGACAGGAAACTTTGTGGTTGGCGGTCCGGTAGGGGATTGTGGCCTTACTGGCAGAAAAATTATCGTTGACACTTACGGCGGCTACGCAAGACACGGCGGAGGTGCTTTCTCGGGGAAAGATCCCTCAAAGGTCGACCGCTCAGCCGCCTACGCTACGCGCTGGGTGGCCAAGAATCTCGTAGCTGCTGGTGCCGCCGACCGATGCGAAGTCCAAGTTGCTTACGCAATTGGGGTCGCGCGTCCTGTATCAGTGCTTGTAGAGACCTTCGGGACTGAGAATGTTGATCCAGAACGCATTACTGCCGCAATCAACGAGGTATTCGATCTCAGGCCGGCAGCGATTCTAAGAGACTTAGACCTTCGCCGGCCAATCTTTAAACCCACAGCGTCGTATGGACATTTTGGTCGCGATGCATCCGATGAGTTGTTTACTTGGGAACGAACGGATCGGGTTGACGATCTTCGTTCGGCGCTCGGTCTATAAAATCCGTACTTGATTCGTTGAAGTCTCACCCGTCAAGCACAATGGGCGTGTGCCCCGAGTAGTTCGAGTTCTTCCTGACGAACCAGCTGTCGATAAGGAGTTCGACTATTTGCTGTCGGACAATGTCATTGACGCTTCACCCGCTGTTCCCATCTGCGTGGGAACGGTGGTACGCATCGATCTCAGAGGCCGCAGGGTGAAAGGGTGGATTACTGCTCTGGATGTCACCCCTCCGAAGGGGGTCAAACTAAGCGAGGTAAAGAAAGTCAGTAGTGTCGGACCTCCTGCTGAGCTCGTTGAATTGGCCACGTGGGCGAGTCAACAGTGGCTAGGTAGCAGAGTGCACTTTTTACGAACAGCGACCCATAGTCGCATCGTTCCGTCTATAGCTCCGGGTACCGGTCGCCCTTTTCCGGCTACGGCGACCAACAACTTAGCTGCGGAGGCGTTCGGGCGAGGAGGAGCGGTGGTACGGACGCCCCCATTGAGTGATGACTTCTCGCTGGCGATCGCTGCTGCATCTCACGGGCGGGCACTAGTGCTCGTCCCGACTTTGGCTAGGGCGCAACACCTCGCCTTAGCTATGAAGCGCGCAGGGGTCGATATAGCGCTGCATCCTAGAGACTGGCGAATTTCAGCAGGTGGAACAACGACCATAGGTACACGATCGGCCGCATGGGCGCCCATTACGGAGCTAGACGCAGTCTTAGTTCTCGATGAACAAGACCAGTCCTACCAATCAGAGGCGGCTCCAACGTGGCATGCCCGTGACGTAGCTTTAGAGCGGGCGAAACGAGACGGTGCTCGTTGGGTAATAGCGTCTCCAGCACCGTCTTTAGAGGCACTTACCTGCGGAGCTCCGTTATTGACGGCGGATAGGGCTACTGAACGAGCGGGATGGCCCATTTTTGATCTGATCGACCTTCGAGATGAAAAACCCTCTGCAGGTTCGTGGTGTTCGCAGGAACTGTCTCGAGCGTTAAGCACTGGTCGTCAAATCGTTTGCGTCTTGAATCGAAAAGGACGAGCCCGCTTTGCCTACTGCGCTCAATGCGGCGAGCTAGCTCGATCGGAGGAGACTGGTAAACCTTTGGGATTAGAAGGAGATCGGCTCGTCCACCCCGTTGATGGCGATGAAAGACCCGCGGTGTGTTCAGAGTGTTCATCAACGAAATTTCGACGAGCCAAGTTGGGTGTAACCGGTGTTGCTCAAGAATTGGAACGTCTCTCTCGTCGACCGGTGGTTGAAGTGACAGCGACTACCGAATCTTTACCGAAAGCTGCAGAGTTGTACGTCGGCACTGAAGCGGTACTGCACCGAGTTGAGAAAGCCGACACGGTGGCATTTTTAGACTTTGATCAGGAACTCTTAGCGCCGCGTTATAGAGCAGGCGAAGAAGCCATGTCTCTACTAATTCAAGCTGCTCGTGTAGTAGGCAGACGCGAAAAAGGTGGTCGTGTTTTGATTCAGACGCGAATCCCTCAACACCCTGTGCTGCAGGCGGCGGTCAACGCAGATCCTGGATCATTAGCGCGGAGCGAATTAGAGGTGCGGAGGGAGCTTCGACAGCCTCCTGAAGCGCATTGGGCGATAATTTCAGGAGAGTCCGCCGATGAGTTCATTCAACGGTTAGGTAGCCAGGAAAGCTTAGAAATAAGACCTGCCAGCGAAAACAGATGGCGGATACGTTGTGATGACCGACAAGAATTAGTGGGCTTTTTGAAAAATGTAGATCGACCCTCAGGGAGGCTCCGAATTGAAATCAACCCGCTTAGAGCCTGAGTGTCTAACGCCGGTAACCTAGAACACGTTATGAGTTACCAGATACGTCTGATGGGAGATCCAGTTCTCCGGCAAACAGCCGCTTTAATTGAAGACATTGACGGCCGTATTGCCAAGATGGTCGAAGATATGGTCCCAGCGATGTATCAGGCTGAGGGAATCGGGCTGGCGGCACCCCAAGTAGGAATCCAAAAACGGCTATTTGTATATGACATTGGGGAAGGCCCGCAAACCCTGGTCAATCCCGAAATCGTTGATTCCGATGGTGAATGGAGCTTCCAAGAAGGTTGTTTGTCAGTTCCGGGATTGTCTTTTGAAATTATTCGCCCGAAAGAAGTTCACTTAGTTGGACGCGACCTAGAGGGCAACGAAGTTTCAATAGAGGCCGACGAGTTGCTGGCGCGATTGTTCCAGCATGAACTGGACCACTTAGACGGAGTACTTCTTCTTGACCACTTGGAACGCGATGAGCGCAAGGCAGCGCTCCGCCATTGGCGCAACATTCAGAGTTCCCAGCAGCCAGATTTCGTAACTAGAGCCGACATTGCATTGCCGTGAGCACCGCTCTGCCTGCACCCCCTGAACATCCACGTTCTCTGATCTATTTCGGCAGTCCAGAAGCTGCAGTCCCTTCGTTGGTGACCTTGGCTGAGTCAGGATTTGAAATCCCATTAGTGGTTTCGATGCCCGATCGACGTCGAACTCGAAGGGCAGCACCTTCTCCTACCCCGGTGAAGAAGATGGCCCTAGATCTTGGTATACCAGTGACGGATCAGATATCAGACGCTTTGTCGGTGAAGGCTGATTGCGGAGTTGTGGTCGCCTACGGCCAACTAATTAGTAGCGAGTTCTTAATGAAGTTACCGATGGTTAACGTCCACTTCTCCTTACTGCCTCGATGGCGGGGAGCGGCGCCAGTTGAACGCGCCATTCTTGCGGGCGACCAAAGGACCGGAGTGTGCATCATGGGTCTGGAGCCGGAACTGGACACGGGCCCGATCTACAGAAAACGAGAAGTACTAATCGATGAACAGGTCACAGCTTCTGAACTGACCGAACAACTAGCAGTTTTAGGAGCCGGAGAACTCCTATCAGCCTTGCAAGATGGGTTACGCGACCCCAAGCCTCAAGAAGGCAACGCGACCATTGCCAAAAAATTGTTTAGATCAGATCTCAAGCTTGATTGGACACTCTCAGCAGCTGAACTGAGCCGTCTAATTCGAGTAGGTGGTGCCTGGACGACGATTAATTCATCTTCGCTGAAGGTGCACCAAGTAAAAGTTATTGAGGGTGAAAGCGAAGCGGGAAAATTAACCAAAGACGTGGTCGGCACAGGCAGAGACTTACTGCAGCTTTTAGTGGTGCAACCAGAGGGAAAGTCGCGGTTAGACGCTGTGGATTGGGTCAATGGCGCTCGCCTCGGAGATGAAACGTATTTGGGCAAGTGAGGTCAATAACTAGCCGACAATTAGCCGTTCGGGTATTGACTCAAATCAGCAAAGGGGCACGGGCCAACGACGTCCTCGCAACGGCACTATCTGAAGAGGGGAGGACCCTAAGCGTTAGAGATAGGGCTTTTACCACGGAACTGGTTCAAGGAACGACTCGCATGCGTCGGGCCTTGGATCACGCCTTGGAGCCGTTTATAGAACGAAAATTAGATGAGGATGTTCGTTCGGCACTGCGAATGGGTGCACATCAGCTCCTGCACCTCGGGACCCCACCTCACGCCGCCGTCAACGATACGGTCGCAGTAGCTCCCCGAAGAGCACGGGGTTTAGTTAATGCTGTCCTAAGAAAGGTCGCGCAGAGTGATGCGATATGGCCCAGTGAAGCTATTCAGTTCAGCTACCCAGATTGGATCTGGGATCTGTACGTGGGTAGCTGGGGTGAGGCGGGTCGCGACTCTCTTATAGCGATGAACACACCCGAGCGGCCAGACCCCAGATCGGATGGTTATGTCCAAGGTCAAGCCTCTCAATGGGTAGGTGAAGTAATTAATGCTGCCGGTCACAGCGGGGGGCGACTCATTGATCTTTGCGCAGCGCCTGGAGGAAAAACTACGGCGCTCGGTGCGCATTGGTCACCGGTGTTGGCCAATGAACTCAACCCTTCTCGCGCCAGAGTGCTACAAGAAGTAGTTCAGAAATATCGGCCGGATACGCAAGTTGTGGTGGGTGATGGCGTTGAGGCGCCGTTTCGCGATGGCTCCGCGGATGCAGTCTTAGTTGATGCTCCATGTAGCGGCCTCGGTGCCTTAGGCCGGCGAAGCGATTCTCGCTGGCAGATTTCTGAGGAAGCGATCAAGCGTCTCGTAGTTATCCAAGCAGCATTGTTGGATGAGGCGTTTCGTCTGCTGCGCCCTGGGGGAGTGCTGACTTATAGCGTTTGCACCGTTACAAGAGAAGAAACAGTTGAAGTGCCACTCGAATTTGATGCCAGGCAGCGCAATGCTGAAATTATCCCCTTGACTCAACCCCCGTGGCGTCAACATCACCAAGGAGGTCTTGTCCTTCCTCATGACCATGGAACTGATGGGATGGCAGTTTTTCAATGGAGAAGGCGACAGTAAGGATGGGTTCATGCGGATTGGTCTAGTTTCTGACACCCATATTCCCGAGGCTGGCTCGGAGCTATGGCCCCAGGTGTATGAAGCGTTTGGAGATTGTGAAGCGATTTTGCATGCCGGAGATATTTACGAGATTTCGGTCATCGAGAAACTTCACCAAATAGCGCCTACCTGGGCGGCGCGAGGAAATGGGGATGATGGTTCATCAGGTCGTGAAGTTCAACCGGAGCACCCACTGTTGGCGTCATCTTGGGTTCACACCTTCGAACATTTGAAAGTGGGATTAACTCATCACATGCCTATCCCTGAGCTGCCAACCTATGGGGTTTTAGATGCGATCGATAGGCACTTTGACCTGCCGACCCTAGATGTTGTGGTGTACGGCGACACTCACGTTGAACACATCACCACTATTGACGGAGTCCTTTGTGTCAACCCTGGGTCACCCACGTTCCCGCACAACCTTTCAGTTCAACTGGGCACCATCGGCTTTCTTGACATTGTTGATGGTGACGTTGAAGCCTCGATATGGAAGCTCACCGAAGATGGCATTGAAGCGTTCGATTGGGAAACTTGGGGGCGACCTTGGTGAAGGTTGACTAGCGTCTCCAGTGTTCCCGGTATCTGTCTAGAAAGTATCGACATGGATAAATCTGAGTGGCTAGCCAGCACGATTGAAGAATCGATCGACCCCTTTGAAGAAATAGTCGACCCACATCACCACTTGTGGGACTTCCCGACAGGGACTTATCTCTTACCGGATCTCCACTTGGATACAGGCTCAAGTCACAACGTGGTACAAACAGTGTTTGTTGAGTGCAGCGCCGAGTACAAAGACAACGGGCCCGAACACCTTCGGCCTGTCGGAGAAATCGAGTTCGTTCGACAGCAAGCCGAGTTGTCGATGGAAACTGATGGTGCAGAGATTGCAGGAATCGTAGGGTTTGCTGATTTGACTAGAGGTGAAGCGGTTGAAGAAGTCCTATCTGCCCAAGAGGCTGCTGGTGGTGGTCGATTTCGAGGTATTCGCCATGCGAATGCATGGGATGCCAGTGACCAGATCCGCGAATCACACACTAAACCGCCTCCAGGTTTGTTAAGTCATTCGGATTTCCGTGCAGGATTCGCCAAACTCGGCCAAATGGGTTTCAGCTTCGACGCATGGATGTTTCACCCTCAAGTTGAAGAGTTGATAGACCTAACAAAAGCTGTGCCCGATACGCCTGTGGTGCTTGACCACTTAGGCGGGCCGCTGGGAATTGGGCCTTACGCTGGCGCTCGAGATGAAGTTCGTGCCAATCTCAGGCCAGCTCTTGAGGCACTCGCGGAACATGAGCAGGTGATGGTCAAGATCGGTGGAATAGGAATGAGCATTTACGGAGTCGGCTTGAATCGTTTGCCTGAGGCTCCAAGCTCTGAACATGTCGCCGAGCTATGGAGTGAGGACATCCGGCATTGTGTCGATACGTTCGGTCCCGATCGATGCATGTTTGAGAGCAACTTCCCTGTCGACAAACAAGGCTGTTCCTACACGGTTTTATTTAATGCTTTCCAGCGGATCGCAGACGAAGCTGGTTGGAGTCGAGCGGAAAGAAGTGAGCTGTTCTCTGGCAGTGCCCGTCGGTTTTATCGTTTGAATAAGTAGGGACATGCCGGCGCCCGAGCTTCAATCTCCTCGTTTGATTTTGCGTCACTGGATTCCTGCCGATCGAGTCCCGTTTGCGTTGATGAACTCGGATCCTGAAGTCATGAGGTACTTTCCTTCGGTTCTAAGCACGGACCAAAGTGATCTGTATGCAGAAACAGTGCAGTTAGGTCTTGAAGAACGAGAATTTGGATTTTGGGCCATAGAAGTTCGGTCTGCGGATCAAGACCAGGGCTTATTTATCGGTTTCGCAGGTTTATCCGTTCCTCAATGGAACGCAACGTTCACGCCGTGTCTAGATATCGGTTGGCGTCTGGGGCGTGACTATTGGGGAATGGGTTATGCAAGTGAAGCAGCGCACCGGATTCTGGACTACGGCTTCAATCAACTAGATATTGAAGAAGTGCTTTCCTTCGCTTCAGTTTTGAATGCTCGGTCTATAGCTGTGATGGAGCGGCTTGGAATGATTCGAAACTCGGAAGATGACTTCGTTCATCCAATGTTTGACCCTGACAGTGATTTGAGCCGCCACGTCCTGTACCGCATGCCGAAACAACTATGGATGAGCTTGCAATCTGATCAGGTTATGCCTGCAGAAGACTGACTGAGGTTGGCCCATTGAGACTCGTCGTGACCGTAGAGAAGTCGACAACCTTGTTCGTCCCTTAGCTGTTTGAGCATCCGCATCGAATCCAACTGCATATCGTGGTCAAAACCAAAAGGCGGAAGCAGCATTTCTTCCAGCACTTGCTCCCAATAAACACAGTCACCCGTCAAAATGACAGGGCCGCTCTCCAAGTTCACTCGAAGCGATTGGTGGCCAGCTGTGTGTCCAGGAGTTGGAATGCAGATGACTGAACCGTCCCCAAAGACGTCGTGGTTTCCGTCAACCTTCAACACATCATGACCCATCTCGAAATCGGCAGGGTTGTAGACCTCATATTCAATCAATTTGGGGTGATGAGCTGACTTCCATTCAGCCTCTTGAACAATGATGCGAGCGTTAGGCACTAAAGACGTACCACCGCAATGATCGAAATGTAGATGACTGAAGATGATGTTGGTCACTTCCGATGGATCTATATCAACCCGTTGAAGGCGTTCAGAAACCTTGTCTTCAGAAGCAAAGCGAGACTCAAATTGGCGAGCCATCAATGGATATCTGGCACCGACCCCATCTACCAGTTCATGATGCAGTCCAGTGTCAAACAACACAGTCTGGCCACTGGGGTGAACGACTAACCAACTCGGTATAGGTAACTCCACGTTCCCATCTAGCCCAGCGACCACAGACGAGGCTGCAGTCGACAGCCAACCGCACTCAAGTGGAACTAGTCGTAGAGATGCCATAGAAAACGTTAGCTTGCATCTGTCAGCCGATGCAGAGTTAATGGGTTAGAGCTGTTCTCTTGCCCAAAGCTGATCGGTGAGGCGGCCGCATCGCTCCTGTAAAGCCTCGAGAGCATCACAGATCAAATCTTCTCTGTATCTTTGGCCGACGATTTGCACTGCGGCGGGCCGATCCTCAACTAACCCGGTACCGATCACGCCTGCTGGTAAGCCCAAATAGTTGATTGCCATTGAGTATGCAGAAGCCTCAAGAAAATCCTTGCATGCCTCGAAACTTTGCAGGTCGTAATCCCAGTCGTACAGTCGATTCATATAAATCGGCGTGAGGACCAGAGGGTATTCTTCTAAGAAAAGGTTCCACTCTCGCATCATTCTCGTGCGATCACCAAAATCATGAATGAAACGGTCAAGCTCAAGCACTTCTCCCATCTGAAAGAAGTAATCAAAAGTCGTCTTAATTTCGTCGCTGCCGTGTTCGACAATGAGGGGCCAAAGAGCCACATCCATTTCGGTGATCAGGGTTCGAAACCAGTCTTTGAACGGCTCTTCGACTGACGGAGTAGAGACTTCAACGACGCGGTAGCCTGCATCCCGCAAGGCGTCTGCTGCTTGGTCGATTAGGTCCATTATTCCTTCATGAATGGCATAACCGCACGGTTCTTTAGTCACCGCGATGGTTATCGGGTCATCTAGCTGAGGGCCACGCCAAGGAATTGGTGGACACAGAGGGTCTCTTGGATCCGGCTGAATCATCACTTCCGTGGCAAGGGCCAGATCCCGAGCGTCTCGAGTCATAATGCCTTGTACCGACATGACCTGGGATAGAGGGCCACGTTCGGCTGGAGCGGTGGAGTTATATACAGGGATCCGATTATTGGTCGGTTTGACGGTGGTTACTCCATTGGCAAGTGCTGGAAATCGGAGTGAGCCTCCGATGTCGTTTCCGTGATGCAGAGGCCCGAAACCCGCGGCGGCTGCGGCCCCACCTCCTCCTGAGGAGCCCCCTGGGCTAGCGTCGACGTCCCAAGGGTTAAAGGTTCGGCCACGCAGCGGGTTCACGGTGGTTCCTCGCATCGAAAACTCAGGGACGTTCGTTCGACCGATGACAATGGCCCCAGCGTTCCGGAGGTTCTTCACTAACGGAGCATCCTCGGACGCGATTAAGCCCTCAAAGGCAGGAACTCCGTTTGGCGTCGCCTGGCCAGCAACGTCAATATTTTCCTTGATGGTTACAGGTACGCCATGCAGCGGTCCGAGGGCGTCTCCTGCAGCGATGGTCTCATCCGCAGCGTCAGCTGCAGCTAGAGCCTCCTCGGGAAACTCGACGGTGATGGCATTCAGCTCCGAGTTTTTTGCGGCGACTCGATCGAGAACCGAATCAGTCACCTCCCTGACTGAAAAGTTTTTCTCCCGTATACCTTTCGCTAGTTCGGTAGCGCTTAGTTTCCAGAGTCCCTCCACGACAATCCTCAGATCCCTTTGCGGGTAGGTCGATGATCTGGGAACTGGGCGTGACGGCTTTCTGTCTGAGCCATAAAGGCCTCCGCCATGTCATCGGGGTCGAACATTGCTGCATTCCAAGTTGCGATGTATTCCAAGCCATCGGCTACGGAATGATCACGTCCGTAGTTCAGGGTCTGTTTCGTGCCCCAAATAGCCATTGGACTTTTCGACGCTATCTCTCTAGCGATTTCGAGAACAGCGTCATCCATAGCGTCCTGGTCTTCATAAATTTCGTTAACGAAGCCGCGTTCTTTAGCTTCTGACGCAGACATGTTGCGACCTGTGTAGGCCAACTCCCGAACCACTCCCTCTGGTACTAGTTTCGGCATTCGTTGCAGGGTGCCCACGTCAGCGGTCATACCTATGTTGATTTCTTGAATGCAGAAGAAAGCGTCCTTCGTTGCGTAGCGAAGATCTGTTGCAGACACCATGTCTATGCCACCGCCGATGCAGGCTCCTTGGATCGCTGAAATGACTGGTAGTCGGCTCTCTTCGAGGCAGCTAAATGACCGTTGTAGCTGCAACGCAGTGGTTCGGAAACTCGCTCGTTGGCGGCTTATGTGTTTTGCGTTGCCTTGGACACTTACGTCATTACTGCCAGCGAAAACACTGAGATCCATGCCTGAACAAAAGTGTCGTCCCTCCGCTGAAAGAACGATCGCCCTAGCATCTTCTCCATCGGAGAGCTCACTAATAATCTGTGGTAGCTCGTCCCAAAATTCGGGAATCATAGAATTGGCGCGCTCTGGCCTAATCATGCGGATGTGAGCGACGCTATCTTTGGTCTCAACGTTAAAGCAGGTATAAGTCACAAGCTGAGACTAGATCGCGGTTAGAGCTGATGCGACCCCGAGTTGTCTCAAAACTGACTAGCCGGACAGCATGACCCCCATAACGAGGGCGGCTAGGGAAGCCAGAAGAGCCATGCCAGCGCTCGCGCCTCCGGATCAGACGGCAACAGTCAAGAACCTAGGAGGGTTGCCATGTTTTGTGCATAAAACTTGTCTTGCACGTCGGCGCTCATACCCTCAAGGGAGGTTTCGAAGCGGCCTAGGGGATTTCGTCCCCCTTCGATGTGAGGATAGTCAGATGAAAAAAGATACAAATCGGGATTTGATTCTCGAATCATGGCTCCGACATCTTCAAAGGGATATGGAGTGAAGGCCATCTGACGAGAGATCAACTCAGACGGCTGCGTGTTGAGTGCCGCTAGGTCGGGTTCTGATCGCTTCCAAATTTGAGCGATGAGATCTAAACGTCGGAGGAGAGCCGGTACCCATCCAGCGCCAAGTTCGATGACACCTCCTCGCAAGTCAGGATGTCGCTGTAAGACGCCGTCCAACACCAAAGCACCAACGAAGGTTTCTGCAGCATGGTGAAGGGCGATCATGTCCTTACCTCGGACGTTTTCCCCGCCGCCGATCCAATCTGTTGGAATTGGTCGACCCGTATTCATCCAATCGGGTTTGATTTGCAGTGGATCGCCACCTACGTGAAGCAGAAATGGAATTCCCGCCTCGGCTAAACGTGCCCATACGGGGTCGAGATCATTGTGCCCGGGGGAACCGCCGCCAGCCGGTCTATGAGGAACCCACACAGCTTCCAGTCCCTCAGCGATTGCAAAGTCGAGTTCCTCCATAGAGTTGTCGGGCTCGTCAAGGGGAAGCAACGCAACCCCGATAAGGCGCGGATCATCCGAACAGAACTCGGCCATCGCTCGGTTGTGTGCTCGCGTTGCGCCATAGCGGATATCCAGATCGGCTTTAGGGTCAAATGCGATGGGCGCGCTGAAGGTTGAGAACACAAATTGTTGATCGAAGCCAAGGAGATCTAACGCCATTCGACGTTCATCTTTGTTGAAGGCACCGAGCGCGTAATAGCCTTTCGGGCCCGCGATCAGACCATCTCCAAGAGCCACCAATTCGGCAACTGTTTCAGGTGAATGAGCCCCGGTCTTGGCTGCTTCTCGCCAAGAATCGCTGCTCCGGGCTCCGGCATCGAAATCAATCTTGGGGATTCGATCACGAATCGTAGGATCCGCGTGAGCGGTCAGGAAGTCCGGTAGTTCCATCAGATGACTGTCAGCATCCAAATACGTGCGATCTTTGGCGTAACTCATATACAAAACCTAGTTCCCCGATACGGTCCAATGCTTCACAAGTCAGAGCGGTAGCCTCCCGATATGGCTTCAGTTGAAAAAAGCGGCGAATCTGGACACCATGCACATACCTCTGGTGCTGACGATAAATCCTTGCTGGCCAAAGTATTGACCGTATCCGATGGCGTGGTTGAAGGAGTTAGAGATGATCGAAGCGGCGAAGCCCTCGTAGCGACTCTCAACTCCCACAACTATGACGTCGTCGAACACAAAGTCGTTGCAGATGGTGCGCAGAGTGTCGCTGAAGCTCTTACTGATCTCACAGGTAACTTTCGTGGACTAGTCGTCACCACAGGCGGAACAGGGTTCACAGAACGAGACTTAACTCCAGAAGGAACCCGACTAGTCATAGAAAGAGAAGCACCCGGAATAGCTGAAGCCATGCGGCTAATAAATCCCTTGGGTCGGCTATCTAGGGGCGTCGCTGGCATCGTAGGAGGATCCATCATCATCAATACCCCTGGTTCGACAGCAGGGTGTGTGGAATGTTTTGAGGCGGTCGCCGACGTACTGCCCCATGCCTTACGGTTACTTCACGGCGAACGGCTGCATTAACGGTGAATACCCCAAACCCTCCTTCCGACGCCCACCTCATGAGTAGGGCTATAGAAAACGCAGCGGCAGTCAGGGGTACGACCGCTCCCAACCCGTGGGTGGGGGCTGTAGTGTTTGGTTCTGACGGCCAGTTGTATGACGGGGCAACGCAACCCCCTGGAGGTCTTCACGCAGAACGGGTCGCGATCGATCTCGCTGGTGAAATGACTAAGGGAGCGACGCTGGCGACGACTCTCGAGCCTTGCTGTCATGAGGGAAGAACATCTCCATGCGTAGATCACATAGTTGAGGCGGGTCTGAGTCGCGTAGTAGTTGGTGTTGAGGATCCCGATCAGAAAGTTTCTGGTAGTGGGCTACAGGCGCTCCGCGACGCCGGACTCGAAGTTGTCTCGGGAGTTCAGCAACAGTCAGTTGAGGCGCAGCTAGAACCATACCTATATCAGCGAACGACCGGAACGCCGTGGGTGGTACTCAAGGTAGCTTTAACCCTCGACGGAAGAATCGCGGCTCCAGATGGTTCATCAGAATGGATCACTAGCCAAGAAGCCCGACGCGATGTGCATTCGCTGCGAGCAAGATGTGACGCAATATTGGTCGGCGCTGGAACTGTGCGGGCCGATGATCCGTCCCTTACGACACGCCTAGCTCCCGGTTCTGACCCGCAGCGAATTGTGTTGGGTAAGGCTCCCCCCAACGCAGCGGTGCATCCATGCTGGGAAGTTGAGGGAGATCTAAATGAACTTCTCCGTGGTCTCAGTGAACGAGGGGTGGTTGATCTGCTCGTCGAAGGAGGGGCGAATGTCGCAGCCCAATTTCATAAAGAAGGCTTAGTGAACGAGTACATCTTTTACATTGCCCCCGCACTGATGGGCGGTGACGACGGACGGCCAGTGTTCGAAGGAGCAGGTTCTGAGACAATGGCCGATATATGGCGCGGGAAGATCCACGACATTCGCAACATAGGGACTGACATTCGCGTTGAGCTTCGACCAAGAGAAGGAGATTGATGTTTACCGGATTGATCGAAGAGCTTGGATCTTTCGTCAACAACGACGGCGATCGCTACCGTTTCGCAGCTGAGACCGTAACCCAGGGAACAGAAATCGATGACTCGATATCGGTTAACGGTTGCTGTCTAACAGTTGTCGCCCTAGGAGATGGATGGTGGGAAGCTGATGTAGTGTCCGAAACACTTGGGCGAACTTCTTTAGGTGGTTTACAGCCCGGTGATCCTGTGAATCTAGAACGCGCAGTCAGATCCATTGACCGGTTAGGCGGACACATGGTTCAAGGTCACGTTGATGGGGTCGGAACTGTTGTCGAACCAGGGCCGGATTTACGAATCCAAATTCCGCAAAATCTGGAGCGTTACCTTGTAGAAAAAGGATCAGTCACGGTAGACGGAGTAAGTCTGACCTGCTTCAACGCCAAAGCTCAAGCGTTTTCAGTAGCTTTGATTCCGCATACCCTCGAAGTAACTACCCTCGGAACTTATGTTGAGGGCGATAGCGTAAATATAGAAGTAGACATAATTGCCAAGTATGTCGAACGACTCCTAGCCCCCCACACTGACAACAACTCGTAAAAGGCACCGAAGAGGTTCAGAGCGATGCCCAAACCAAAATCTAGGAACCAAAGATCTGGAGATTCCGATTCCCCGCTGGCTGCGGTGGAGGACGCGATCGAGGCTATTGGGCGCGGCGAAATAGTAGTAGTGGTCGATGACGAAGATCGCGAAAACGAAGGCGACCTGATCATGGCCGCGGAACATGCCACGCCGGAAAGCATCGCATTCTTCGTTCGTTACACATCAGGTGTCTTGTGTGCTCCCATGACCGGTGAACGACTCGATGAACTAGCGCTTCCCCTTATGGTGGCCATCAACACCGAGCCTATGAGAACCGCCTACACCATAACTGTGGATGCGGCGGAAGGAACTACTACCGGAATCTCGGCTGGTGACCGCGCCAAAACGCTTAATTTGTTGGCATCTCTAAGCAGCGAACCACATGATTTTGTTCGCCCGGGTCACGTCTTACCCCTTCGATACCGGCCAGGTGGTGTTCTGAAACGCGCCGGCCATACCGAAGCAGCGGTCGACTTAGCGCGGCTAGCTGGATGTGAGCCCGCCGGGGTTCTGGCTGAAGTCGTAAACGAAGACGGCACCATGTCTCGATTGCCAGAACTCATACAATTCTGCGAAGAACATGACCTGTTGCTCATCTCGATAGCAGATTTGATTCGCTATCGTAGAGCGAACGAGCGTCTCGTCGATCCTGTATCCCAAGCTCGGATTCCCACCGTATACGGAGATTTCACAGCCCACGTATTTCGAGATTTCGATGAAACCGAACACCTAGCTCTGGTGTACGGCCAAATAATGGGTGCAGAGCCGGTGTTGGTTCGGGTTCATAGCGAATGCTTAACAGGAGACATTCTTGCATCCATGCGCTGCGATTGCGGAAGTCAGCTTCACACGGCTCTCGACGCAATATCTGAAGCTGGAGCTGGCGTACTGGTTTACCTGCGTGGTCACGAGGGTCGCGGTATCGGCATCGGGCACAAAATGGCTGCGTACCACCTGCAAGACGAAGGCCGAGACACGGTCGACGCCAATCTGGAATTAGGTCTGCCGATCGACAGCCGAGAGTATGGCATTGGGGCGCAAATTCTTGTGGAGCTCGGAGTCACAAAGATGCGGCTGATGACTAATAACCCGGCGAAGATAGGTGGTCTTGAAGGTTACGGACTCGAAATCGTCGAGCGGGTCGCCACCACCACCGGCGCCACTCCGGAAAATTTGGCGTACCTTCGAACGAAGAATGCGCGCCTTGGTCACATGATCGAAGGTCTTGACGACTTATCGGTGGACTGAACCTTTTGAGTTAGACATCGGTTTCAGGGCTTCGCGTTGCCGGTGAATCAAGAAATTAACTGCTGATTTAGTTAGCTGGACCGGTACCGTCAACACCATGCTGAAGCTCGTGTTACCGAAGGGTTCTCTAGAAAAGGCAACCTTCCAGTTGTTCGAAGAGGCCGACCTTACCGTTCGTCGGAGCAGCGAAGTTGACTACCGAGCCACGATAGATGACCCAAGGATCGCTGAAGTACGAATTCTTCGCCCACAAGAAATCCCGGTATACGTCTCAAATGGATTGTTCGACGTAGGTATCGCGGGTCGAGATTGGATCGAAGAGACCGGTAGTGATGTCGTTTCACTCGGAGAACTCAAATACTCCAAAGTTACGGCTAAGCCGGTGAAGATTGTCTTAGCGGTTCCTGCTAATAGCGACTATGAAAGCATCACGGATTTACCTCAAGGAGTTCGGGTTTCGAGCGAATACCCCGAGTTGACCAGACGACACTTTGTTGCGGCAGGCATCGAGGCTGACGTGCAACTTAGTTACGGAGCGACTGAGGCGAAAGCACCTGAGATTGTGGACGCTGTTGTCGACTTGACCGAAACGGGAAGCGCTCTTAAAGCGGCAGGACTCAAGATCATCGATGAGATTTTAACGAGCTACACCGAAATATTCGCCAATGGCGATTCTTATGAAGATCCCGACAAGCGCAAAGCGATGGAGCAGATCAAAACCTTGTTGGACGGAGTATTGGATGCTCGAGGACGAGTGCTGATGAAGTTGAATGTCGGTGCGTCAGAGCTTGACGGAGTGATAAGTGTGCTTCCTTCGATGAAGGCACCAACTGTTAACGAATTGTGGGGCGGGGGAGGCTTCGCAGTTGAGACGGTTGTCAACAAGAGCGACATCAACGTCTTGATTCCTCAACTTCTTGAACTGGGCGCTACTGATGTGATCGAGCTCCCGATTTCTAAGATCGTTCCCTAGAACGGAAATCAATCAAGTTTCATCATCGGGGGTCTGGTTTTGTACTTCCACAAACGCGAGTCGGATTTGATGTAGCGCCGCTGCCAGGGTTTGATGTTCGGGTAGTTGCTCGCCAAGTTGCTCAACCAAGATGCCCATAGCGTCAATCGGTAGTCGGGCCTCATCTAGATTCGGTGGATCGACCCGCAGGTGCAGCGCTGCTAACTCGAATAGCCCGATTACATGGTTAGCAACGATCTGGCCAGCTGGCACGGAGAGTAACTGTTCCTGGGCTTCTAGGAGTTGCTGCTCCATTGCTGCTGCCGTTTCAGGGTCTATTTCGGCGTCTACCGCTCCTGACACCTGAGGATCGAAGGCGGCGCCCTCATTGTCCTCATTGGGAACTTCATGCTCTCCAGAAGGAGTCCAAAAGCTGCTCACGTGCCCTCTTTCACACTGGCGCAGCAACCAAAGATGGTTGCTGCTTGTCCGGAAATTGTCTTTACCCTGCTACCCTACGCCCTCAACAACAGATGCAAGAGGGGTTTCGCCCCCACCGGTCCGCCGAGAGGTGTGATTTGGTCCCTGTCGGTTTGGCAAACAGTTTCGGCTGTTGGCGACATCGATATGTGAGGCGGACACCAACTGTGTCCGCTTTTCGTCATTTAGCGAGAGGCGCCATCAACGGACTAGGAGAATGTCCTTGGTTAAGCGAGTAAGGCCATAGCACGCCCAGATGAAGGCGACGCTCGAATCAACGAAGAGATTCGAGTGCGGGAGGTCCGACTAGTAGCCCCGGATGGGGAACAAATCGGTATCAAACCCTTGCCAGAAGCACTAAGCATTGCCCAAGAACTAGATCTTGACTTGGTAGAGGTGGCTCCAGATGCCAACCCTCCGGTATGTCGGATCATGGACTACGGCAAATTTAAATATGAGTCATCTCAACGGGCGAAAGAGTCAAGAAAGAAAGCAAGTTCCGTTTCCCTAAAGGAAATGAAATATCGGCCAAAGATTGGACAAGGAGATTTTGACACTAAGACGACCAAAGTAGAGAAGTTTCTCTCAGACGGTCACAAAGTCAAGATCACCATCATGTTCCGAGGAAGAGAAGTCTTCCATCCGGAGTTGGGACGAGAAATTCTTGAACGAGTTGCGGAGAACGTGGAAACGGTCGGGAAAGTGGACCAATTTCCCAAGCTAGACGGCCGCAACATGACCATGGTCCTGAGCCCCGACAAGACAGCGAGACAACGCCGGAAGAAAAACGAAGAAGATCCAAACCCCTAGGGAGCGGGGCAATGCTCCGATATTTGACAAACAGAACTCTCGAACCCTTCGATAAGGAAACGTCATGCCCAAAATGAAGACACACAGTGGAGCCAAAAAGAGGTTCAAAACCAGTGGTTCCGGCAAACTTGTCCGGCGCAAGCAGGGCCGAAACCACATCCTCGAAAAGAAGTCCGCTAAAAGGAAGCGTCGCTTAGCTCTCGAAGGTGAAATCAGCAAAGCCGACCTGCCGCGCATCAACAAGATGTTGGGCAAGTAGAAACCATTCTTAGAGGAGACGTCAAGTGGCACGAGTAAAGCGTTCTGTAGCAGGCAGAAAGAGTCGAAAAGCGACCTTGGAACAAGCCAAGGGCTATTACGGCAACAAGAGTCGTTCATATAGAGCGGCCAACGAGCAAGTGATGCACAGCGGTAACTACGCGTTTAGAGACCGTCGAGCCCGCAAAGGCGAATTTCGGAGACTTTGGATTCAGAGAATTAATGCAGCGGCCCGACAAAACGGAACTAGCTACAGCAAGCTTGTTAACGGTCTCAACGCTGCCGGAGTGCAGGTCGATCGAAAAATACTGTCTGAGATGGCCGTGAACGACCCTGAGGCGTTCAGCAAGCTGGTCGCAAAAGCCGAGTCAGCCCGGCAAGCAAGCTGACTCTTTCCTCCCAGTCACCCCGACTTAAGCGTCTCGGGCGCCTGGTCAGCGATCGCCGTTTTCGAGACAGCGAAAACCAAGCTGTTATTGAAGGCCCGCGCGCTATAAGAACCGCTGTAGAGATTGGCGCTGACATCCAAGACATCTTCTATTGCTTAGATCGACTCGACATCATCAAGGGCTTCGAAAGGTCAGGTGTGCCGTGTCACGAGGTCGAGAAAGAATCATTAGATCGAGTCGCAGACAGCGGATCTCCACAGGGAATACTTGCAGTGGCAACAATCAAAGAAGCGGAGATCCAGTCCCTGGCGCAGCATCGACGCGTAGTGATTGTCGACGCTGTCCAAGACCCGGGCAATCTAGGAGCTATTGCTCGTACGGCCGTAGCGGCTGGGTTCGACGCTATAGCTACTTCAAAAGGAACAGCAGACCTGTGGAGCCCGAAAGCAATTCGAGCGAGCGCTGGCACTTCGTTTGCTATGCAGTCTCTGCGAAACCTCGATCTCGAATCCGGTCTTGATGCGCTCCTTGCAGCGGGTCACTTCGTGGTCGCCACCGACTCAAAAGGCACCACAGAACTTGATGCACTCCAACTCTCAGACCACATGACGCTCATCATGGGGAGCGAAGCTCACGGCCTGTCAGAAGCGGTAGCGCATCGGGCCGATGCTTTTGTCAGCGTACCTATGAAGCCCTTCGTTGAATCATTAAATGTTGCTGTTGCCGCCGGATTACTCATGTACCGCATGCGGTATTGAAATTGCCGATCACAACTCATTGCGTTATTGACTTCGGGTAGTCGCCCCACTGGCCGTATCCTTCACAGTGTGAGTGTCTACGAGCAAATAGCTGAAGCACAGGCCGCTGCGATTAGCGAAATTGAAAAGACAGATGACTCGGAAAGTCTGAAAGCTATAGAGCCGATGCTATTCGGGAAGAAGTCGACACTCGGCGGTCTCAAACGCCTTATGGGCGAAGTCGAGGAGGAAGAACGAGCTGCTGTTGGGCAAGCCTTAAACCAAGCGCAACAGGACGTCCGCGAAGCACACGCATCGGCCAGAGAAAAGTTCGAGTCCTTGTTTCGGCGAGCTCAGCTGGAAGCAGAACGACTCGATCTCACCGAATCGCTGGAAACACCAGCCCGTGGTCACCTGCACTTGGTAACGCAAACCATGGAACGCCTCGAAGATGTCTTTGTTGGCATGGGGTTCACAGTCTCAGAAGGACCACAAGCAGAGACGGACTGGTACAACTTCGAAGCCTTAAATCTTCCCGCTGCGCACCCTGCTAGGTCGATGTTCGACACGCTCTATTTGGATCTTGGTGAACGCACCGAGATAGGTGACGGCGATGGGGGAGAAGCAACAAACATCTTGTTGCGCACCCATACTTCACCAGTCCAGGTGCGAGTCATGGAAAAGACTGCCCCACCTATCTACACGGTGTGTCCAGGACGTGTGTTCCGGCGAGATACCGCAGATGCCAGTCATATGCCGGTGTTTCATCAAATAGAAGGACTTGTCGTAGATCGAGGCATCAGTTTGTCTGACTTGGCAGGAACCTTAAACGAATTCACCGCCGCTTATTTCGGAGGCGCAATTAGTAGTCGCCTACGACCGTCCTACTTTCCCTTTACCGAACCGAGCGCCGAGTTCGACATCACCTGTGTGATCTGCGAGGGAGATGGTTGCCAGACCTGTCAACGAACCGGCTGGATTGAGCTAGGCGGTTGCGGAATGGTGCATCCCAACGTCCTTGAAAACTGCGGAGTTGACAGTGAAGACTGGACTGGGTTCGCCTTCGGTTTCGGAATAGACCGCTTAGCGCTGATGCGGTATGGCATCAAAGACTTAAGAGACATGTATACCAACGACATCAGATTTCTTAAGCAGTTCTAGGGAGGCCGCTAAATGAAAGTTCTCCTCTCTTGGCTACGCGAATTCGCCCCTATCGAAGGGGACCCTCACGAGTTGGCGGACCATATGAGCGATTTGGGGATGGCGGTTGAAGAGACCCGAATTCTCAACTCACTTGACGGTGTCGTAGTAGCTAGAGTTGCTGATCTCAGGCCTCACCCGAAAGCGGACAGAATCCAGCTTGTGGACGTTGAAATAGACAACGGCGATCCAATGCAAGTTTGCTGCGGTGCGTTCAACATGTCGGTCGGTGACCTGATTCCGTTCGCGACAATTGGCACAGTGATGCCTGACGGCATGGAAATCGCGCAGAGAAAAATGCGGGGAGAAATCTCTAATGGCATGTGCTGTTCCGCTGCGGAACTTGGCTTAGGTGCCGATCACGACGGCATAATGATATTGCCCGACAATCTTGAGACGGGCGCCCCACTGATGCAAGAGTTGGGGCTCATCGGCGATGTGTTGTGGGACCTGGAGATCAACCCGAATCGTCCGGATGCGATGTCAATCGCAGGGGTGGCACGGGACTTGGCAGCCCGTTTGAATGTTCCATTTGAAATCCCCCAATGGCCGGTAGCTTCAACCGGCTCCGAGGAAGGCCTAGCAAATATCGAGATAGCCGACGGCGACCTATGTCCCAGATTCACAGGTCGAGTACTGACAAGTGTCAGCGTTGGAGAATCTCCCCTATGGATGCAAATGCGCTTGACGTTGCTGGGTATGCGTCCCATCAACTCTGTTGTCGACGTCTCCAACTATGTAATGCTCGAACTCGGAACTCCCAATCACACATATGACTTATCGCTCCTGTCGAACGGTCATGTAGGCGTTCGGCGGGCATCAAGTGGGGAAAGCATCACAACCCTTGATGACCAACAGCGAACACTTCAACCCAACGATGGCCTAATCGTCAACGAGGAAGATGAACCCATTGGTATAGCTGGTGTAATGGGTGGCGCGTCGACCGAAATATCTGACAGCACTACCTCAGTCCTGCTCGAACTTGCCTGCTGGGAACCAGAGTCGATAGCTAGAACTTCACAGAGACTCGGCTTGAGATCGGAAGCCTCAGCCCGATTTGAGAGAGGTACCGATTGGCAGATAAGCGTGACCGCCGTCGAACGGTTCTGTCACCTACTCAACGAAATCACTCCTGGTGGCATTGAAGTAGTAGGGGAAGTGCTTGACGTAGCAGGCACGACTCGCGACATCATCTCGGTTCCAGTGAGAACCCCCAGAGTCAGCATGTTGCTGGGTCGAGAATTCTCGTCTGAAGAAATACGAGACTTACTCACTCCTATTGGTTTTGGAGTCGAACCGACTGATAACGGGGATGTCCAACTGGTGACCATCCCCTCATTTCGACCCGACACTGAAACCGAAACCGATATTGCTGAAGAGGTAGCGCGTCATTACGGCTATGGACGATTGGGGACAACTGTTCCTCGATCTCCAGACGCGGGTCAGCTATCCCCAGAGCAAAAGCTTCGTCGAGTGATCCGGCAGGCCATGACCGGTGCAGGACTTATTGAAGCAATGCCTAACCCATTCCTGGCGCCGGGTGACATCGAGAAGTCCGGTTTGGTTGTTGGAGAGCCGGTGCGCTTACTTAATCCATTAGCAGTTGAAGAATCGGTCTTAAGACCCTCGCTGCTGCCCGGGTTGTTGACAGCAGTCTCTTATAACTATTCACATCGAAACACTGGGGTGGAATTGTTTGAGACTGGAGCTGTATTTGCGGCTTCAGATGATTCGTTGGCATTACCGGTGGAGAACGAGCATTTAGGAGCATTGATATCGAAGGCTGATGCCTTTGCCGCGATCTCACTGCTTAAAGCTTTAGGGTCTGCCCTGAAACTGGAATTCGAGTTGACCAACACCGATGGCCTAGCGGGACTCCACCCCACCAGAGGAGCCCGGATCAACATTGGGGACACAGAGGTCGGTTTGGTTGGAGAAGTCGATCCCGCCGTTTTGCGAAGCTATGAAATTGAAGACAGATGTGCATGGCTGAACATCAGACTTGATCTTGTTATCGAAGCTGCCATTGCGGTCCAGGGCACCCCTTACCAACCAGTCTCGACGTTTCCTTCAAGTGACGTCGACCTAGCGTTTGTTGTTGCCGATGAGGTCCAGGCCTCGGCAATCGAAACAACCCTGCGAAACGCCGCAGGTGAAGAACTCCAATCGTTGCGCTTGTTTGATGTTTTTCGTAGCGAACAGTTAGATGAAGGTGTGCGCTCGTTGGCGTTTTCCCTGAGACTTCAGGCGAACGACAAAACTATGACTGATGAGGAAGTCGGAGCCGTACGTCAACGTTGCATCGAAGCGGTGGAGAGCACCCACCAAGCCACGCTTCGAGCCTGACGCTTAATAACCCCTGTCGACATCTACGGGTCCTATCAGGGGTAGATCTGCGATGCGTCTCCGTACGTTTTCACTCACCCTCTCAGCAAGGAGCGGGATACCCATTTCAGGGGTATTTCCTATGTGTGGGGTAATAATGCAATTCTTCAACGTCCACAGGGGATGACCCTTGGGTAAGGGTTCTGGGTCGGTGACATCAAGAGCAGCGCCCCCAATCGCCCCATTCTGTAACGCTTCCACCAGATCTGCGGTCACTATGTGACCGCCCCGGGCGACGTTCACAATCCACGCATGCTCAGGGAGTAGGTCGAGTTCCTGTTTGCCGATGATCCCAGTGGTCTCAGGAGTCAATGCGAGAGCGAGAACGAGAAGATCTGTTCCTGGGAGCACATCGTGGAGATCTCCGGAATCAACCACCTGAGTAGCGCCCTCCATTGAAACCACTTGATTGCGAACGACTGTTACCTCACATCGAAAGGGCGATAAAAGCGGTAGGAGGTTTTCAGTGATTCCCCCTCCTCCGAGAATCGTGACCTTCGCTCCAATCAAATTCTGACCTTGAGGATCTGACCACTTATCAGCGCGAGCATAAGTATTGATGGAACGAAATCCCGCCAAAGCGAGAGTCAACACATGTTCTGCGACTGGGGCAGCGTAAACACCCTTGCCACAGGTCCAGATGAGATGAGGTCGGGAGCGAAGCATTTCAAGGAACGGCTCAATGCCCGCGTAGGGCAACTGAACCCAGTCGATGTTGGGGTTTTCGTCAAGCATCGGTGGAAGGAGGTCAGCTCGCGCCGGTTCGGCCCACACCAATACCTGTGCTTCGTCGGGGCTGGCTACTTCACCTCCTCCGCCCTCAACAGCGGTGACTAGAGACTGACGTCTCCAGCAATCGGGTTCGACAGCGACTTTCAACATGGGGAAGACGCTAGACCGCCCCAACGTCGAAGAGGAAGTCTGTTGCTGTGGTCAATCGTGGGCCAGACAGTCGGATTCTTCATATCGTTCTGATTTATGAACGACTGTCGGCGATCAGCCCGCCATCTGGGAAGATGATTTCACCGGTAACAAAGCTTGCCTCATCACTGCACAAATAGAGACACGCATTCGCGATATCGGATGGTTCGCCGAGCCGTCGGAGAGGTGTTTCTTTAATTCGTTCTTCAACCCAGGTTTCGTTGCTGGTGGCGGCGCCACTCATCGAGGTCTTTATGTAGCCGGGGCCAACTGCGTTGACGCGGATGCCGTGTCGAGCGAGCTCTATCGCCCCGCATTTCGTCAACATCCATACCCCGGCTTTAGATACGCAATAGTCCGATGCTCCCATCAATGCTGTTTGCCCCGCTATAGAAGCGATGTTGACAATTGCGCCTCCTTCGGACTTAGCCATCTGCTGAGCTACTAGTTGGTTGGTCAACATGACTCCGGTGAGGTTGACGTCCAAGACACGTTGCCAATTCGATAAGGATTTATCGATCAGCATCATGTCTTTACGGTCGTGACGATCAGCGTCAGCTTGTTCAGTGGCTTCACGGCTTACGTAACCGGCATGGGAGATTCCGGCCGCGGCCACGCACGCATCGATTCTGCCGAAACTTTCGACAGCACCGCCCGCCATCGCTTCCACCTCTTCAGGTATTGATGTGTCAACTGTCAACCCGATTGCTTCGCCCCCGAAAGAAGCGATTTCATCCACGACAGTGTTAGCGCGCTCAAGATTGATGTCGGCCACTACGATTTTGGCGCCCTCTTCGGCGAAGCGAAGACAGCATGCTCGTCCAATCCCCGATGCGCCGCCGGTAACGATTGCAACCTTGTCAGCCATACGCCCAGTCATCACAAACCTCCAAATGTTTGGACACAATGTAGATACCTGGAGAGATCCTTGCTTAGAGGAAAGCGAAAGCTCCTTGTGGAACAGCAGATGAGTTGGAAGCGCATCCGGATATTTCGTTGACAATCATGGTGCTAGGGCCGACGATACCGGAGCTACTTGGCGCGGCACAGCGCTCTTGATGAGTGAAAGTGGGTGCTTGTTACAGCGGAATTTGGTGATCGCCTGGGCAGTAACTACTCAAGCACTCCGGCTATCACTAGATCCGCGATCTGGTCCCCATCGTAACCCAAAAGATCGGCCAGAATTTCGAAATTGTGCTCTCCCCACAGCGGACCACTTCTTGTTGGCGTTCCATCGCTTTTCGATAAACGAAACCCGTATTGTTCGGCCCACGTCGTCTCGTATATCTCATGGGGCACTTCAACGAAATGGTTTCGGTATATCAGCTGTTCATCAGACGTAACTTCTGGGCTGTTCTGAACTTGATGGGCTGGAACCCCTTCGGCTTGAAGAAGCTCGGTGATTTCGACAGCCCCCCTAGAGAAGCACCAGGATTGTATTAGCTCGTTCAATTCGCTTTCTCGTTCACGACGCTGAGATACACCCAAATTGGATAACTCCTCGGCACCTATGACCACAGCTAGGGCACCCCACTGGTCATCATTTTCGCAAGCGACAGCAACCCATTCATCGTCGCTGCCGTCGCGACACTCATACACCGAATGTGGCGCCATCCATCGGTCAGCATTGCCGATTCGACTCTGAGGGAACCCGTTGACCTCTTGGTCAAGAATCGCTTCGGTTAAGAAATGAATGCCGCCCTCCGCTTGGGAGAAATCAAGCACCATGCCTTCGCCGGTGCGCTCACGGTGATCCAGAGCTGCCATAAGTAGCGCTGCGGTCAGGCGCGGGGAAGTAGCGTCAGTGTAAGCGAGGAAGGGACCGGCTGGGAGACGATCTGCCCAGCCAGTCAACTCGTAATAGCCGCCCGTAGCTGCCCCCATGTTCCCGAAACCGGGGATAGGGGATAACGGTCCACTCTGACCGAAAAGTGTTGTCGAACAGACGATTAGGCGTGGATTGACTTCTAGTAGGTCTGATGGGCTTAGCCCAACGCGGTCAAGTACACCTGCTGAAAAAGCGTTGACTACGACGTCGCACTTTGTCGCAAGATCCAAAACTACTTGCCGTGACTCGGGGACTTTCAGATTGATCTGCAGGCTCTCTTTGTGGGCGTTGATCGAATGCCATTGCTGACTGTTCTCTGGGCCTTCAAGGTCGCCGGGGTCGCGACTCAATCCAGATGTACGCACCTGATCGGGTCGCGTCTGAGATTCCACTCGGATGACTCGAGCGCCGTAATACCCCAACATTCGAGTGGCGAAGGGACCCGCATACACCCACGTGAAGTCAAGAATCGTAATTCCCTCGAACGGGAGCCTCGTGCTCGCAGCATCGCCCTCTATCTGGTCCAACTCTCGGGTTTCGTTCAGGACTTCGTCAGTGTGTTCACCCAATAACGGTGGTTTCCCGAGCCGCTTGACGCCGGTGGGAGTTCCGTGAGCCCATGGACCCGGAAATCTCACTGGTGTTTCAACTTGATCCATTTTGACTTCGTCCCAAAATCGCCGCTCGGCATAGTGGCGCGTTTCCAGAACATCTGCAGGCGTGATAACAGGAACCAGGAGAAGCTTGTCTCGCTGAGCCATTGAAAATAGATCGTGCTTTGTGTGAGAAAGAAGTGCGTTCGCAACGCATTGTGCGGTTCGCTCCGTGATTGATGCGACGTCTTCAAGATCTCGATCAGTAAGCAAGTCGACCCAATCGATTCCCGCTAGGTCGTCGTCGAGATGTCCTTCTTGTTGAACCCATTCAAGTAAACGGTTCGTAAATGAACCGACTAAGACACCAGGTAAGAAGGTGATTGTTACGTGGCCGTCGGCGCATTCGTAGACAAACCGGAATTCGACCATCCCCAAGAGTTCGAACCCGCCACCGGTTCTTTGGGCTGGAGGGTTGTCACAAAGTGAAGGGGCGAGCCAGCCCTGGGCCGTCAAAATCATCGCTTCTTGAGCCGAGACGTCAACATGTTGTCCAAGTCCGCTGATCTTTCTCTCGGTTAACGCGATAAGAGCTGCACAAGCAGCTTCAGAGCCGGCGTTGACCCACACTTGAGGCGCTGAGATCCGCACTGGTGCCCGATCACGGTAACCATTGAGTGACATAGGGCCAGCCGCTGCGTTTAGCGTGAGGTCTGTACCGACCCAACCTGCTTTAGGGCCCTCGCCTCCGAAATTAGTTAGTGAAACCGTCACAAGCGAAGGGTTGGCAGTGCGCAACGCGTCGAGGTCGATATCTATAGCCCCGCACTCAATGAGGACGTCTGCTGTGCTCGTTAATTCCAGAAGCTGCTGGGCATCGTCAACTACGACCGATCGCTTGCCCCGGTTGTAGGCCCAATGCTGGAGTGAGTATTCGGGATTTTCTTCGTCGTTTGCGAAGGGTGGAAGGTGGCGTGAACGCTGACCCGCCGGAGGTTCGATGGCGATGACATCGGCGCCGAGCTGAGCGAATAAGAAGCCAGCGAAGTGACCCCGATCGTCTGTTAGGTCGAGCACACGGTAATGCGACAACATCTGAGCCCCCCGGCTTCCTAATGATCTGGAAAGCTGATCGTAGTGTCAGGCTTTAGCGCAAGTCGACAGAACGTGCTGAACTATCGACTTACCCCGAGGAACGTATGACTGAAGAAGAAAACGACAACACAGTTGACCCGGTCGCAGATCTGCATGAGCGACGACGACGTATTCGCGAAGAGATGGGTGGCGTAGACAGAGTTGCCCGAATGCGAGCAGAGGGAACGCCCACTATTCGGGATCACATAGCTGGGGTTTTGGACAGCGATTCGTTTCGCGAGTTAGGCACACACGGTAGGTCCATGCGTCTGGAGGATAGGCATAACACCCCGGGTGACGGCAAAGTCGGAGGCGAGGGTCGAGTTGATGGCCGACCTGTTGCTATTGGTGGTGATGACATCACCGTTAAGAAGGGTTCAAGCGCGATAGTCGGCGGCCGGCGAATACATAGAATTTACGAGCGTGCTCTCGAACGAGGCATGCCCTATGTGTATATCGGCGAAACCGGCGGAGGTCGCATTCCGGATTTGATCGGAGCGGAAGGTATAGCTGACGTTGCCCCAGATCCAGAGCTCACACAGCGGCGACGCCAAATCCCTATGGCAACCATGATCGTCGGCCAAAGTTTTGGTGGTTCATCTTTCCAGTCGGCGTTCTCTGATTTCGTTGTACAGGTGCGCGGTTCAGTCTTGGCTGTCACATCACCCAGAGTTTTTGAAGTAGCTACTGGAGAAATTATTGGCTTTGAGGAATTAGGTGGAGTCGACGTACATTCTCGGATTACAGGCCAAATCGACATAGGGGTAGACACGTTTGAGGAGGGGTACGCGGCGGTTCGAAAGTGGCTTTCATACCTCCCTTCAAACGCGTGGACGAAAGCGCCGCGAAGTGACTTCCGATCTGACCTAGAACCTGACGAGTCGCTTGCAGGCATGGTCCCGTTAAAGAGAACCCGCGGATATGACATGCGTCGATTCAGCGCCGCCCTCTTGGATCCCGGAACGTTCATGGAACTGCAACCGGGCTATGCGCGAAACCTCACTACCGGTTTGGGACGGTTGGATGGATTCTCGGTGGGAATCGTTGGGAATAACCCCATGTTCAATGCCGGAGTTCTGGATCCAGAAGCATGCCGGAAAGCAATCCGACTCATGTGTCTATGCGACGCGTTTAATTTGCCTGTCATCTTTTTGATGGACGTGCCCGGCTTCATGGTTGGGAAGGCAGTCGAGCATGATCGCATACTGTCACTAGCAATTCGTTTCGTGGAAGCATTAGGCAACATGTCTACGCCGACATTGACGGTGACTCTCCGCAAAGGATTCGGTTTGGCGTTCCCTGCAATGAACGGCTCTGGTCTGGGATCCTCGGGCCTGTATTCGTGGCCTGGTGCCGAAATTGGTTTTATGGACCCCGATGTTGGAGTCAATGTCGCATACTCATCCAGGCTTGATCAATTGGATCCGGCTGAAGCAGATGCGGAGCGCGCCAGAATGGTGTCGGAAATTTCGCTCGCGACATCTCCTTATGAAGCTGCAGGGACGCTCAGAATTGATGAGGTAATTGACCCCGCTGACACTCGGAGTGTTCTTGTTGACGATCTCAGACAACTAGATGGCAGAAGGGTCCCAGCACCAGAGGCCCGGCCACTGAGTTATTGGCCTACTGTTTGAATCACACAACGAGGTTAAGTAATGAGCTACGAGGTAACTGAAAAAGAACGCGACGCATGTGCCCGAGACGGAGCTGTTCCTCTTAGGAAAGTAGTAAGCGAAGAGTGGTTGGGGGTTCTAGAAGCGGCTATCGAACGCGACATCAGGGAACCGGGCCCATATTTTCATGGTTACGTGCCTGATAGCGGCGTGGGCAGGTTCCACGGCAACATCAGAATCTGGGAAACCGACTCAGAGATGGAAAGATTCTGCACCCAAGGACCGCTCATTTCCTTAGCTGCACAGTTCTTTCAGTCCTCCAAGATCAACCTCTTCTATGACCAGCTTTTTGTGAAAGAACCAGGAACCGAAAACCGGACTAGGTGGCATAACGACTTGCCGTACTGGCCTGTCAGGGGACAGCAGATTATGTCTTTTTGGGTGGCGCTCGACGCAGTCACTGTTGAGAGCGGAGGCCTCGAATTCATCAAAGGTTCCCACGCGTGGGATATTTGGTACCAGCCCGAGACGTTCGGGAAAACGTCCGGGCACGGGGAATACGAAAGAAACCCCGATTACGTTGACATTCCAGACATCGAAGCGGCGCGTGAACGCTATGAAATCATCAGTTGGGATTTAGAACCGGGAGACGTCTACGCATTTCATGCAATGACCGTCCATGGAGCCGGAGGGAACCTGCGAAGTGACGTCCGTCGCCGCGGCTACACAGTGCGTTATTGCGGTGACGACGCTGTGTATGACACCCGGAAGGGCACCCAAGGTCACCTTCTGTCGGACATCCACGATGACGGCGATCAACTCGACAGCGATCAGTACCCGCTTGTGTGGAGTTCCAACTGACGAGGTAGTTGGCTTATTTGAGGACCCGGGCTGCCGCTAAATTGGCGACCTAGTCTGAAACGCCTCTAGGAGTTCGCCAAATAGCAGCAAGCCTGTGTCCCAAAGATCTATTGCCAGCCTGAGCTGGGCGTTGGCGACTTCAGTGCACTTGAAATGCCGGTAGTTACAGGCCTTCGACGATTACTACTGGACCATGGGAGTTGTCTAGACGGTGTGGCAAGATCTCCTGATATTCGTCTGAGTCTTTCCATGCCATTGCCGATTCGGAGTCTGGAAATTCCAATATCACCATTATGGGGTTCGGGTCGCCTTCTGAGTAAAGTACCTCGCCCAGCCGCACCAAGTACTTGCCGCCGTGGTTCGTAACTGTTTCCTCCACCTTCTCCATGTACGGTCCCATACCTTCTGGGTTATCTACTTGGAGCATTCCCATTAAATAGGTCTTCGACATAATCCGCCTCTTTCATTAGGCCCGCGAATTTAGTGGATTTCAGTTATCTTCATCCCTTTAGGAACTTGGGGTGTGTTACTCGAGGACTTGGGCTGCCGCTAAATCGGCGATCTGATCTACGGAATAGCCCAGAAGTTCAGTCAACACTTCAAAATTATCTTCTCCCAAACACGGCCCGCCCCGATTGAGTACCGCCGGAGTCCGTGACATTTTCGTTCTGCACGAGTGGGTCCACATTTGGCCTGCATGGCTTTGTGGAACCTGGATCTGGTGCTGTCGGTGAACCAGTTGAGGGTCAGAGTTGGTTCCAGCAGCATCGTGCACGGGATAGGCCGCTACTCCCAACGCTTGGAGTTCTTCGGCAGCAGTAGTGCTGTCGCGAACTGACGACCAGGCACTTATGCGTTCGTCAATTATTCGGCGCTGTTCGCGACGTTCCGCTTGGAGGGCGTTGGAGAGGTCGTGGAGTTCCAAGAAGGCTGCTAACTGTGGCCAACTCTCATCTGAACAAGCCACCGCTAGCCATGAGTCGCTGCCTTTGGCAGGGAACACGCCATGAGGAAAAATATTTGGATCGTCATTTCCGGCGCGTTGAATTGTTCGCCCGTTGATGCTCTGGTCCAATATTGCGGGGGCTAGGTAATGCAACGCGCACTCAGTTTGTGACAGGTCGATGTGTTCACCAAGGCCAGTTTCCCTGCGTTTCTCTAAAGCAGCCATTAGGGACGAAACAACGATTCGTGGAGCTAAGTAGTCGGTATATGGACCGTAAGGACCAGCGGGTGGCCTATCGAGCCAACCGGTCAACTCGTAGTACCCCGCTATTGCCGCTGCCATGAACCCGTAGCCTGCAAGCTTTGAGTGAGGTCCACTTTGTCCAAGCAAAGAACTTGAAAGCATGATCAAGCCCGGGTTGATTTCCGAGAGCACTTCATACCCGAAACCCAATCGACCCATAGCGCCCGGAGCGAATGATTCGGTAGCAATATCGGCCCACCGAATCAGATCAAACACCACTTCCTTCGACTCTGGTTTACTCAGATCGAGGCTGAGGCTCCGTTTACCAGCGTTGTAAACGCCGTAACCCACGCTGTTATCTGGATGAGGGTCCTCATTGACAAACGGATTCACCGTTCTCATCGTGTCAGGACGACTCGCGGTCTCTACCTTGACTACATCCGCTCCATAATCACAGAGGATTCGAACTGCCGAAGGTGTTGCGATCACCCATGAGAACTCAACAACCTTCAATCCTTCCAAGGGCAGAGAATTCGTGACAGGTTCTCGCACATCGAGACTGGCAGCCCGATTCAGGGAAACCGATTCGCTGTGTTGACCGAGGGTGGCGGGGATACCTCCGAAATCTGCATCGCTGTTCTTGAACTTCACTAGTCCACCGGGATATTTCGCGTGGCCGCCTTTCCCGTCGGGTTTGACATCCCAGAACTCGCGAGCTTCAAGATGCTCGTAATCGACAAGATCGGCAATCGTCATCGAAGGCGTAATGAGTAGGTTGCGTTCCAATGCGGCATCCCACAATTCGGCTTTCGATTTCGATGCAAGAAAACGTCCGTAGGTCGCAAAAGCAGCTGCTACGACATCGAAACTCACCTCTCCAGCAAAAAGCTGAACTCCGAGATTGTCCCAGTCGATAGACAACAGATTGTCATCTGCGGCATTTTCCTCCTCGAGCCACGCTGTGAGTCGACGAGCAAATGGGGCAAAAGCTGCTCCAGGCAAGATGACGCAAATGGTGTAGCCATCAAGACAAGGAAATAGCAGCGGAATATCCATCCCACCGAGACTGATGCCTCCAGCCATCCGGTCGGAGGCTAAAGCATTTTCCAGAGGAGCGACGTTCTGTGGAAACCCAATGGTGAGTGATTCTTGAGCAGATACATCTATGTGTTGGCCGGCTCCACTTTGGTAGCGCTCCTGCACGGCGATCAGGCTTGCAGCCGCAGCATCAGCTGCAGCGTGAAGGAAGCTGTGCGGTACTCCTACGCGAAGTGGTGCCCTGTCCGCATCACCACTCGCATGCATAAATGAACTCCCTGCTACAGCCGTTAAGTCGGTGCCCAACCAGTGCGAACGCGGTCCGGTGAGCCCATAAGGAGTAATGGAAGCATGGATAATTTTGGGATTGATTTCTTTGAGGTCCTCATACGCCAGATCGAGGGAATTCAAGTATCCGGGTCGTTGATCTTCGAACAAAATGTCGGCGCTCTGAACCAGATCACTAAATCTTGTTCGGCCTTCTTCTGATTCGATATCTAAGACAACAGATTTCTTTCCCCGGTTGTACGCCCAATGGGTGAGGCTGAAGTTCAGATCGGGATCATCGGCAACATAGGGACCCATGTGTCGTGTGGTGACCCCCCGCGGGGGTTCAACAGCGATCACTTCGGCCCCAAGGCGCGCCAACATGTGTCCAGCGAACTGACTGATTCCGTCGCAAAGGTCAATAACACGGATGTGCTCAAGCATGCCGGTCCCCCTAATCCTCCAAGATCATAGATTCAGTGTTGATGGTCGGCTGAAACTTCCGAATTGCTTGCAGTAAAGCAGTCAGGACACCGCCGCACTTCAGATCCGAATAGCCTTGTGACATGGGCAAGGTCTTCAGCGTCGGTCAGATAGAACAATACGAAACCGACGGATGGGTTTCGCCGCTGGATGTGTTTACGACTGAGCAAGTCCGCGAATGCCGAACACGCTTAGAGGAATGGGAATCGATGCGAGGCGGGTCGCTGCCCGCTCACGAGCGTTCCAGCGGACACATTTTGTTTCCCTGGATTGATGAGCTTATGAGAAACGACACTATTCTCGACGCTGTTGAGGATCTAATTGGATCAGACATTCTCTGCTGGAATTCAGTGTTTTGGATCAAAGAGGCGCACAGTTCTAGTTATGTGGGCTGGCACCAAGACCTCCAATATTGGGGCCTGTCCAGTTCTGAAGTGGTTTCGATCTGGATCGCGCTTAGTGATGCGAGTGAGGCTGCAGGTTGTATGAGCGTTATCCCCGGCAGTCACAAAGAAATCCTTGGCCACGAAGAGACCTATGCAAAAGACAACTTGTTGAGCCGAGGCCAAGAACTCGAAATCGATGTCGCGAAACATGCCACTGTTCCCATGCCGTTGAAGCCCGGACAAGTCTCGTTCCATAACGTGCGGACCGCGCACGGGTCTGGTCCCAACACCACCGACGATCGCCGCATTGGCCTTTCCTTTCACTACATGCCCACCACTACTGAACAAACACTGAGTGAATGGGACAGCGCTTCACTAGTGCGAGGTGAAGACAAACACAACAATTTCGAGCATTGCCCACAACCCCAATACGACCTTGAGCCAGCCTCAGTTGACTTCCATAAGCGAGCAGCCGACGCGATGAGGCAGATCATTTACAGCGGCGCTCGGACAGATAAACGAACGCTTTAGGGTTTCAGTGCTTGACCTGCATCACGTTCATATTTTCGCGAGTGACGCGTCGACGACCATCGAATGGTGGCAAAACAACCTCGGGGCGGTAGTGAGTTACGACGGGGAATTCGGTGGATCCCGCAACATATTCATGAAAGTTGGGCGGGGACGTATCAATGTGTACGACCAGGAGCCGCGAGGCGCCTCCAACGGGGCATATCACCACGTTGGTATACGGGTTGAAGGGCTATCGGACCTTAGGGAACGGATGAGCGCCAACGGCGTCGAATTTCGGTCCGACATCAGAGAATTCGGCAACTGGCGATATCTGATGTGCTCTGCCCCAGACGGTGTCCTCTTAGAGCTTTTCGAAATAGATGTCGACGAAATGCCCCCCGAATTGATCGACTTCTTTAATTTGGGCTGACAGAGCACCAAATGTGGAAGGCTAAAGAAATGGCACTTGAACAACTCGACGTCGAACACCTCTTCACCCTGGATCTTCAGGTCGCTGAGGGTGCGCAAATCATCAAGGGAGGGCCACACGGCACAAGAATCATCGCCGAGGTCGCAGGGGGCACCTTCACCGGTGAACGCCTCAATGGCACCGTTGTTTCGCCAGGCGGTGACTGGGTTACAGCACGCGCCGATCGGAACATCCAACTGGACGTTCGTCTCACCTTGGTTACCGACGACGACGCAGTGATCTTGATGCAGTACAAAGGCATCGGGGAACCATCTGCAGGTGTGGCACGGTCGGCGCCTCAATTTGAGACCGGTGACGAAAAGTATGTCTGGTTGAACAATGTCCAAGGAGTTGGGATTGGGCAACTGCATCCTGGGGGCGGCGTTACCTACGAAGTGTATGCGCTGACCCAGGTTCCCTAACGGGGTCTAGGTGACACCAGCCACACTGTTGGCTCACTCAAATAGGAACGAGTCCGAAGATCTGTCGGCGGCGGGGGTGTCCCACTGCCAAGCCGCCACATAGGCATCACAGAAAATACCGCAGCGAGAGACACGAAAATCGCGCCGATGATCGCAACCGTGTACGAACCAGTTGCATCAATAATTGCGCCGGCGGCAATTGGCCCGATAAGAGCGCCTACTCCAGCTGACGTGTATTGGATTCCGAGGACACCACCTAACCCCTCAAGACCGAAGATTCCGGCCATTGCGACTGGGCTTAAGGCAACGAATCCGCCGTAGCCCATACCCAGTAAAGCGGCGAATAGCAGTAGCAGCGGATAGTTCGCTCCGGCGATAAGCCACACGATGTAGGCAATGGGTTGAATGGCGAAACACATGATGACGAGCGGTAGAACACCTAGTCGCATACCCAAAACTCCAAGGCCGAGTCGTCCAAGCACGCTGCCGAGCCCAAGTGAGGTGATGAGGAAGGCGGCGGTGCTGGACGCGATTCCCTGCTCTTTGGCGTATTGGACTAGAAAGACAAAGGGGATGAATAGAGCAACTGACATGAGGAAGCCAGCGACGTATAGCCGCCAAAATTCTGATCTTCGGAGAGCTTGGCGTGCTGCGGAAATACTCGCCGATAGAGGGGCTGGAGGAGTTGGAGGTCTGAACGAGGCGAGGGCTACTAGGAAGTAAACGATTGCGCTTCCGATTCCCATGAGTTCAAACGCGCTTCGCCATCCAGCCGTTCGGATGAGCCACTCTGCGACGGGAACCAGGATGAGGGTTCCGAGTCCAATGCCGACGGTGTTGATACCCAGGGCTAGTGTTCGATGTTTTTCGAACCAGGCGCCCGTCGCGACGCTAAGGGGCACTAAATAGGAGCCAATACCCAGTCCGACTCCGAGTCCGTAGATCAGGATTCCTGCGAACAGAGAATCGACTTGGGCGGTGAGCCACAGGCCCCCACCCATCAGGACAGCTCCTACCGCAACTAGACGTCGGGCGCCGAAACGGTCGGCTAATGGTCCGGCGACTACTCCGGTGGCAAAGAACAGGAATGTTGTGACCGCAAAAAACGCAGCGATTCCAGAGAGGCTGGCGTTGAACTCTTGGACCATTTGCTCTAACGCTGTAGCGAACGCGTAAAAGACGCCGAAGGTCCATGTGTTGATGAGACATCCGCCAAATGCCACAACCCAGCCGCGACCGCTGTCGATCTTGTGGGTCTGGGTCATTAACTCACCCTAGAGCAGTCTGCGAGAATCGGACTTAGCTGAATACTGGTTTACGTGTCAGGATGATCGTATGGAAATCGAAAAAGGTCTGGACTACGTCCGCGGTAACTCCCGAGCTGTTTTGGCGACTCGACGTCGAGACAGTTCCCCTCAGATGTCTCCTGTGACCCTCGCTGTCGTTGATAACGAAATTATTATGAGTACCCGAGAGACAGCAATCAAGACCTGGAATCTTCGTCGAGATCCCGTCTCGTGGCTGTGTGTGTTTCCCGACAAGTGGCTTGGTCGATGGGTGCAGTTGCAGTGTCGAGCAGACATCGTGAGTCTGCCTGACGCGATGGATCTTCTGATTGACTATTACCGGACGCTGAGTGGGGAGCATCCCGATTGGGACGATTACCGCAGAGCAATGACCGACGATCAGAGATGCATTGTGAAGTTTGAGATAGAGGTCGCCGGTCCCGATATTCAGGGTTAGTTCTCATGACTGTGAACGGCGGTAGCGACTATCTGGTTGTAGGGGCTGGCGCTATGGGCATGGCATTCACTGACGTGCTCATGAGTGAAACCGAAGCTACGGTCACCATTGTTGACCGGCATGGGCGACCTGGTGGTCACTGGAATGACTCATATCCGTTCGTACGGCTGCACCAGCCGTCTTCGTTTTATGGCGTGAATTCGCGAGCGTTGGGAACGAATCAGAAGGATCTGGTCGGTTTGAACGCCGGGCTGTACGAATTGGCGTCTGGCACTGAGGTAGTTACGTATTTCGATCAGGTTATGAATCAGCAGTTCCTGCCCACAGGAAGAGTGAACTACCTCCCCATGTGTGAATACGTTGGCAATGGAACCGTTAGGAACCTGGTATCTGGGGTTGAAACACAGATTGAAGCCGCTAAGACTGTGGATGCGACATACATGAATGTGACGGTTCCATCGGTCACCACCCCGAGTTACGAGGTGGCCGAAGGAGTCACATGCATTCCTCCTAATGGCCTGCCGGACATTGATGACACCCCAGGGGGTTATGTAGTTGTAGGCGGAGGGAAGACCGCGATTGATTCGTGTCTTTGGCTGCTCGATAACGGCGTCGATCCGGACGCGATTAGGTGGATTGTTCCTCGAGATCAGTGGATGTTGGATCGGGCGTCAATCCAGCCGGGAGAAGAATTCGCAGTTCAGGCTCTGCTTCGTCAGGTCGAGACGATGGAGATCATTGCTGCGTCCGTTGATGCAGATCAGATGTTTGATGAATTGGTGCAGCAAGGAGCGTTGCTGCAATTTGATCATTTGGTTCGCCCAACGATGTACCGATGCTGCACTGTTACGGTCGCCGAGTTAGACGAACTGCGACGGATTCACAATGTGATTCGTATGGGTAGGGTCCAAAAAATGGGCATAGATCGCATCGACCTTGACCATGGGCAAATTCCGACTAGTCGTGGCACGGTTCATGTCGATTGCACAGCGGATGGGTTAGCGAACCGACCTGTGCGCCCCATCTTCGAGCCTGACCATCTGACATTGCAGACGGTGAGAACTTGCCAACAGGTATTTAGTGCGGCGTTCATTGCCCACGTCGAAGCGGCTTACGATGATGATGAAACAAAGAACGAGATATGCACGGTTGTTCCGCACCCCAATGACACTTTGGACTGGGTGCGAACAACGAGAGATAACGCGTTGAACTCGATTCGATGGAATTCTGATCCCGATCTCAAAGAGTGGCTGTCGGAGGCTCGGCTAGACGGGTTTAGTCGAGCAAAGAGAGACAAGGTAAGAGGCCCCAGTCAACAGCAGCTTGTAGCGCGCATCATGGACGCGACCCCAGTCGCGTTAGGCAAATTGGACCAGTACTTAAAAGAGGGACGTGGGGTACCCCAATAGAACGCTTCGTTGCCGTACCAGCGGTATTAGTTCAATGGCCGATCAGTGGGCGTCACCGGAGACATAAGAGCGGTAGAACCGGTCAGGAAAGCGTCCACCGACGCTGCGCAAGAGCGACCTTCGGCGATAGCCCACACGATGAGGCTCTGTCCTCGTCCCATGTCGCCGCACACCCAAACACCATCAACATTGGTTGAGAAGTCACCGTCGCGAGCCACGTTGGATCTCTCGTCGAGATCTACCCCTAATTGAGTTAACAGATCGCCCTTCTCGGGCCCAGTAAAGCCCATCGCTAGAAACACCAAATCTGCTTCAAGTTCGAAATCCGAACCAGCCACCTTCTCGAAACGACCGTCTTTGAATTCGACTTCATGTGCGGCGAGTGCACGAACATTTCCATCGTCATCTCCCACAAATTTTTCGGTATTGACCGAATAAATTCGTTCACCGCCTTCTTCATGAGCTGACGTTGTTTTGAAGGTCATCGGGAACGTTGGCCAGGGATTTCCTCCTGAACGTTCTTCAGGGGGACGTGCCATTATCTCGAACTGATGAACTGAACTTGCACCTTGTCTATGAGCGGTACCAAGGCAGTCCGCTCCGGTGTCGCCGCCCCCAATAATGACAACTTTTTTACCTGCAGCGGATATCGGAACCTCTTCAACACCCATATCTCCGTGTTGGGCGCGATTAGCCCAAGGGAGATACTCCATAGCCTGGTAAATGCCGTTTAATTCTCGGCCTTCTATCGGAAGGTCGCGCCATTGTGTCGCGCCGCCAGCTAATACAACCGCATCAAATTGCTGTTGCAGTTCGCTACTGGTGATATCTACGCCTACGTCGACTCCTGTTCGAAACTCCGTGCCTTCGAGTTCCATCTGTTCGATGCGGCGGTCTATATGTCGCTTCTCCATTTTGAATTCGGGAATGCCGTATCTCAGGAGGCCGCCAATTCGGTCAGCGCGTTCAAACACGACGACAGAATGTCCTGCTCGTGTCAGTTGTTGGGCGGCCGCTAGACCCGCCGGACCGCTACCAACCACCGCAACGGACTTACCGGAAAGGACACTTGGGGTTACCGGAGTGACCCAACCCATCTCGAATGCGTGGTCGATGATGGTGACTTCAACCTGTTTGATGGCGACCGGGTCCTGATTGATTCCCAAGACGCATGCGCCCTCGCATGGGGCTGGGCACAGACGTCCAGTGAATTCGGGGAAGTTGTTCGTTGCGTGTAGTCGGTCGATCGCTTCTTTCCAGCGGTCTTTGTAAACGAGATCGTTCCAATCAGGAATGATGTTCCCCAAGGGGCAGCCGCTGTTGCAGAACGGAATTCCGCAGTCCATGCATCTACTTGCTTGATCTTTCAGATCTGCTTGATCGAAATCTTCGTAGACCTCGTTCCAATCAAGTAGGCGAACGGGGACAGGTCTGCGTGTTGGGGTTTGTCGTGAATGTTTCAGAAATCCGCGAATATCAGCCATTTCCCCTCACCCCTTCGCCGCTGCCATCACGGCTTCTTCGACGTTGTGCCCGTGCTCTTCAGCTGTAGCGATTGCTTCGAGCACTCTCCGGTAATCCTTTGGCATGACTTTCTTAAACGAGCGGACATATTGGTGCCAACGATCCAGAACAGTTGCAGCAACAGCCGAGTTCGTCTCTTCAAGATGAAGTCGAATGATGTCTCGAAGAGCGTCTGCGTCTTCTTCAGACAACGAA
>CEUZ01146455.1_pt1 | contig 65851 bp, 64 predicted proteins | sample 361511 | NCBI WGS metagenome assembly CEUZ01 (sample SAMEA2622822, study PRJEB7988) | marine metagenome | biome: marine biome (ENVO:00000447); feature: surface water layer (ENVO:00002042); material: "saline water (ENVO:00002010), including plankton (ENVO:xxxxxxxx)" | depth 5 m
AGGAGCGTTCCTCCTGATCCACCGAACTTTTCATCAATCGATATCCACGGGAATCCAGTTTCGGCAAAGGCATTCCAGATCTCGGTTGCTTCGCCGTTTAGTTCCGCATTTTGAACTGATTCGTGATCGCAGATTTGGGAGAAAAGCCGATCAGCGGTATCCGTGATTAGGGAGTCGACCCCAAATGTTTCACTCATGCCGGCAATCCTTTCAATCCCTTTGAGGCGACTGAACGGAGAATTTCGATGGTTCCGCCTCTAATGGTGTTGCCAGGGAATGTCACAACGCATTGCGCCAAAAGTCGTTCAAACAGTGACTCTGACTCGGGGGAGTATTCGAGGTCAATCAAGTGAACGAGCTTCTCTATGACCTCCTGTTCGAAGCGTGTCCCCATCTCTTTAACCAAAGAAGACTCCACCGATGGAGCTTCCCCAGTATCGATAAGGCGTGCAACGGAGAGAGATAGGTTTCGGATGCCCCACCAGCGTGCTACCAACTCACCGAATAGGTCAGCAACGGTCGCCTCCAATTCAGTGCCTTTGGCTTCGCGGAGCAACTGTTCGACAGTCGAGAAAGGCGACAGCCACCGATCGGGACCACCGCGTTCGTAGGCCATTTCTGTGGTGTTCTGATGCCAGCCCATGCCGGGGTCTCCAAGCACGTTTGTTTCTGGAACAAAAACCTCATTGAAGGTGACTTCATTGAAGTGGTGGGAACCGTCGAGAAATGGAATCGGGCTAATTTCTAGCCCCGGCGATTTCAGATCGATCAGAAGCTGAGATAGCCCAGCGTGCTTGTTTCCGTCTTCCATTGGTGAAGTGCGGAGAAGACACACAAACCAGTCATTCTCGTGAGCTCCTGACGTCCATATTTTTGTGCCGTTGATAATCCAACCGCCCGTAGTTTCTTCGGCCTTCGTGCTAACCGAAGCAAGATCTGAACCGCTGTCTGGCTCGCTCATGCCGATCGAGAATCCGAGTTCACCTCGGCAGATGGCAGGCAGAAATCGCTCTCTTTGTTCTTGGGTGCCGAACTTCAGAATCACGTTTCCTGTTTGGCGATCTGCGACCCAATGATGTCCGACGGGGGCACCCCATCGGAGCATTTCCTCGACCACAATAAAGCGATCTACGGCGGTGCGGTCAGAGCCCCCCCACTCTTTAGGTAGGGCCATTCCAACCCAACCCCGATCAGCCATCTTGAGAGAGAAGTCTTTATCTTTCCTGGCTGCCATCCCCAGGCAGGGTTCGTGTGAGCCAGGTGGTAATTCTTCTAGAAGGAAACCGCGGACTTGTTGCTGAAGATCCAGTTCTTCTTTGGTTAGTTCGGTTGGGGTGAATCGCATATCGATCATTCTCCGGAGAGCCTGTTATAAAGTCAATCTAACTCTGTGCTTTTGATTTAATCGTGCTAACTGAAGACAACACGAAATTGTTGAACGCTGAGAGTGCGATGGTATTCGACCCAGAGATGCAATGGTGAGGCAAGAGCAGAGCGTGCATGATTTGCAAAGTCCATTTGATGGACATTCGGACATAGTTAAACCCGAGTGGATTGACTTCAATGGTCACTTCAACGCGGGCTTTTATGTGGTTTGTTTCGACGACGCAATTGAGTCCTGGATGGACTTCATTGGGCTAGGTCGCCCGCATCGCGAGGTACATGCCGTGACTACGTTTTCGGCACAGAACCATGTGACGTATGTGCGCGAAGTGCAAGAGGGCGCCAACTTGAGAGTTACTACTCAACTATTGGGTTTTGATTGGAAGCGAGTCCACGCGATTCAAGTTATGTGGAACGTGGACGAGAATTTCATCGCTGCCACATGTGAGGTGATGTCGCTGCATGTGTCGGAGGAAACTCGTCGAGTCTCAGAAATGGACGAAAGCGCGTATTCTCGGTTGACGGAAATATGGGCGAGCCACAAGGAATTAGAAGTCCCAGACCAGGTTGGTCAGACGATGTCGGTCCCTGGGTGGCCTCCATCGTCTCCGTAATACAGGCAGAATGAAGTGATGAGTCAAAGATTAGAAGGTAAACGCGCAGTTGTAACCGGCGGAGGAAGAGGCATCGGGAAAGCCATAGCTCTGGCCTATGCCCGAGAAGGCGCTCAATGCGTCGTCGCGAGCAGACGTATTGAGGACCTAGAAGAAACCGCTACCGAGGCGCCGCCCGGAGCTGTGCACCCAATCGTGTGCGACGTTTCGGATGGAGACTCAGTGACTGCGATGGCGGACTTCGTTCACGAGACGCTTGGAGGCGCAGATGTCGTTGTCAACAATGCTGGCATCCATGCGGCAGGACGGTTCTTAGACATCGATCCCGAGACGTATTCGCAGCTTTTTGAGGTAAACGTCGTTGGAATCGTTCGCGTTAGCCAGGCATTCCTCAACGGGATGATCGAAAGAGGAAGTGGGAGCATAGTCAACATTGCTTCGACGGCAGGACTATTCGAGTCACCGGGCCAGGCCCCATATAACGCTTCAAAGCACGGAGCAGTTGGACTGACAAGGTGTATGGCTCTTGAGTTGGCGGCGAGCGGCGTTACTTGTAACGCAATTTGTCCTGGTTTTGTAGACACACCGATGCTCGATGGGTTTGCTGACTTGGTCGGCGCTGAATCTGAAGAACTTAGAAAGCAACTGGCTAAACGAACACCCATGGGTCGTATCCTCGCACCGGAGGAAATCGCCAACCTTGCCGTGTATTTAGGCAGCGACGAATCCTCTGGAATGACAGGACAAACGATGGCTATAAGCAATGGAATGCGTATGTCGTGAATTGCCATGTGGAAACGCTGGTTCAGAGATTTGTTAACGCGGGGAAGCTGTGTCGCGACGATGAGCAATTTCGCCGATCGACCGAGTTCTGGACCGGGGCGCTTCGCGTAGGAGTCGGTGGTCAATCGGTTATTTACCGAATTGAGTCAGGGCAGCTGGTTTCGGTGACGCAAACGGCCAATGTGGTGAAGGAGGGGGACAACGAGTTTGGTTTCGAGGCGTCTGATGCGACCTGGCGGAATCTCCTCGCAGGACCCACAGATGCGACGACCAAGATATCTGCGAACTGGGTAGGTGACCTCACCCGCACAGGTGATCGTGCTGCCTACTGGCGTCACTATCCCGCGATGCGCAGACTGCTTGAGTTGATGCCGGAATAGACGCACTAAAACTAAAACTTTCTAGAGCTGTTGCGATTTCTTTCCCTTGTTGGCCCGCATAGTTCTAGGCTGGGGGAATGCCTCAGTATCGTTCCACCACCACAACCGCCGGTCGCAATCAGGCAGGAGCCCGTGCCCTATGGCGTGCGACGGGCATGACTGACGAGGATTTCCAGAAGCCAATTATCGCGATCGCGAATTCGTTTACCCAATTTGTGCCAGGTCATGTGCACCTAAAAGATCTTGGACAACTGGTAGCGCGAGAGATTGAAGCTGTTGGCGGTGTTGCCAAAGAGTTCAACACTATTGCTGTTGATGATGGCATTGCGATGGGTCATGACGGGATGTTGTACAGCCTTCCTAGTCGCGACCTGATAGCAGACTCAGTCGAGTACATGGTTGAGGCGCACTGCGCTGATGCGTTGGTTTGTATAAGTAACTGCGACAAGATCACTCCTGGAATGCTCAACGCTGCAATGCGACTTAACATTCCGACCGTTTTCGTTTCTGGCGGCCCGATGGAGGCAGGTAAAACCAAACTTGCGGAAAATAAAGTTGATCTGATCAATGTCATGGTTGTTGCGGCCGATGATTCGGTGAGTGACGAAGATGTAGCTGAAATGGAGCGTGCGGGTTGTCCGACGTGCGGCTCCTGTTCTGGAATGTTCACTGCCAACTCGATGAATTGCCTGACCGAAGCTCTAGGGCTTTCACTCCCCGGCAACGGAACTGTTGTTGCCACGCACGCTGATCGCAAAGAACTCTTTTTGCAGGCTGGCCGACTAATAGTCGATGCATGCCGGCGTTATTACACAGAAGATGATTTTTCAGTGTTGCCTCGGAACGTAGCGAGTTTCAATGCTTTTGAAAATGCAATGAGTCTTGATATTGCGATGGGTGGGTCAACAAACACGATTTTGCATTTGCTTGCGGCCGCGCAAGAGGGCGAAGTGGATTTCACGATGTCGGACATAGATCGCTTATCGAAAAAGGTCCCGAATATCTGCAAAGTAGCGCCAGCTACAGAGCTATTTCACGTCGAAGATGTGCACAGAGCCGGTGGGGTGATGGGAATCTTGGCGGAACTAAATCGTGCTGGCCTTCTTCACAACGAGGTGCCCACGGTGCACGAACCAAGCTTGTTCGAAGCTTTGGTGAAGTATGACGTCGCAACAAATGACGATGAGGAGCTGCACCGTTTTTATCGCGCTGGTCCTGCTGGAATTCCGACACAAGTAGCGTTTAGTCAGTCTGAGCGTTATGGGAAGTTAGATCTGGACAGAGAACAGGGCTGTATACGGTCTGTTGACCATGCTTATAGCGCAGATGGTGGACTTGCGGTCCTGTATGGCAATTTGGCCGAGGATGGCTGTGTCGTAAAGACGGCTGGTGTCGACGATGCAAACCTTGTTTTTTCGGGTTTGGCGCATGTCGTTGAAAGCCAAGACGAAGCAGTTGACCACATTTTGAACGACAAAGTTAAAGAAGGCTCAGTTGTTGTAGTTCGATATGAGGGCCCGCGAGGTGGTCCTGGGATGCAAGAAATGTTGTACCCGACGTCGTATCTGAAGTCGAAAGGCCTCGGACAGGCTTGTGCTTTGCTGACCGATGGTCGTTTCTCAGGAGGAACCTCAGGATTGTCAATCGGCCATGTTTCCCCTGAAGCTGCAGCGGGAGGCACAATTGGGCTGGTGAAGGACGGCGATATCATTCATATCGATATCCCAAATCGGTCAATTCGCCTCGACGTCGATGAGGTTGAACTGGCTGACCGAAGAAAGCGTCAAGACGAATTGGGTTGGAAACCTGAGATGCAGCGACCTCGCAAAGTATCTGCGGCCTTAAAGGCGTATGGTTTGATGGCTACGAGTGCAGACACAGGTGCCGTGCGCGACCTCAGTGCATTTCTGTAATCACAAGCGTAAAAAGTGAGCGGTACGTTCGACAGTCTTTCGATACCGTCGTTTAGGCGCTTGTGGGCTGGCGGTTACCTCTTTTCTTTGGCCATTTTCGCTCAAATGGTTGCTCGCGGCGTTCTTGCCAAAGACCTCGAAGGCTCAAATGCTGCCTTAGGCGCAGTAAGTCTCGCCTTCGGCTTAACGGGATTAATAACTACCCCCCTTGGAGGTGTAGCTGCTGACCGCTTCCCCAAACGCTCCATCCTGGTTATCTCCAACGGCCTGCTGCTGGTCTCTTCGTTAGGTATTGCGCTGGCGGTTCAATTTGAGTTCATTACCTTCTGGATGCTTTTGCTTGCTTCGGCGGTCCAGTCAGCAGGCTTCAGTGGTCTTTTGCCGGCTCGGATGGCCTTTACAGCTGAACTCGTTGGGCCCGAACGCCTCGCAAACGGAGTGGTGTTGTCGCAGATCTCGATGAATTTAAACCGAGTTGTGGGCCCAGTTATCGCGGGTGTCATCCTTGGTTTTCCGGAGTTGGGTATCGGTGCTGTCTATTGGGTGAGTACCTGTATCACCGTTGTAGGCAGCATCTTCTTTTTTGGCCTTCCTCCCGGCGAACCACAGTCCAATTCGTCAAGGCCATCTGCCCTTAATGACCTCGTGGATGGTGTGAGATATGCGCGCAGGTCATGGCCTCTTCCTCTCCTTTTGGGGACTTCGGCGCTCGCGCTGCTTTTGGGCTTCCCGTATGTCGCATTTCTCCCAAGCGTCGCCGAAGATCTGTTTGCTGCGGGTGACAGCGGTTTTGCATGGCTTTCGGCCGTCGGAGCGAGCGGTGGCCTCGCAATAGCTTTGTTTATCGCAGGAAGAGCCGAAGGAGTCGTTGCCTGGAAGATACACAACGTCGCTGTCTTGGGATTTGGAGCTGGCATCGCCGCAACGGGTATTGCTCCAACATTTCTGACTGCAATGTTTGTCATGTTCGTGTTGGGTGCCGCAACGTCGGCGTTTCAATCGATGAATGCAACTCTTACCTTGGCTAGTAGTTTGCCGGAGTATCACGGCAGAATGCAGTCACTCCTCCAGCTTGGTTTCAACTTTTTCGGTGTCGCCGCATTGCCACTTGGTATTTGCGCGGATCGCTTTGGTTTGCGTCAAACACTTGTTGTGATGGGCGTGGCGGTGATGGCCGTCGGGCTTCTCTCAACCTTGATCTATAAAACAAAAGTCGAAGTATCAGATCATCAGAATGCGTTGCGAGGGTAGGTTCCACCTATGGAAATCTTCGGAGTAGTGAATGCTTCTCCCGATTCCCTAGCGAAGTTTTCAGTTGTCTCTACCGAAGACGAGGCTCGCGAGTATGGGAGCCTCCTCTTAACTCAGGGAGCTGATCACTTAGATGTCGGTGCTCAGGCGTCTCATGGGGATGCAGCCTTTGTGGCTCCAGAACAAGAATGGCAGGTGGTCGAACCAGTCCTTAACGGCCTGCTCTCCCTTGGGGTCGACGTAGCTATCGACACATGGCAGGTCGAAACTGCGAGAAACGCCTTGGATGCGGGAGCATCGGTCTTGAACGCATCAGATGCACTTCAGAGCGACGAGATGATTGAGTTGGCGGCAGAGCGCGAGGTGCAGGTGGTCCTTCCGTTCATGCTTGGTCCCGATCCCAGGCATTTAAAGCACGTACAAGGAGACCCCGTCCAGGTCATGCTTGATTGGTTCGATCTGCAGCTAGAAAGAGCACGGCACTGGGGCATCAGAGAGCGAATAGTGCTTGATCCCGGCACTGGCTTTTCTCCCCCGCACTGGGATTGGAGTGAGCGGTTTGAGTATCAAAAAGCCATTTACTCAGGTCTAGATAGGCTGCGCAGCTTTGAACTGCCGGTGTATGTCCCGATTGCTTGGAAACAAACACCGGACCGGTTGGAGCTAGTGGATCTCGTTTTGGAACAGCAAGTCGAATATGTCAGGGCTCATATTCCCAAACAGATACGCGAAAGACACGCAGCATTACTCGAAGGCTCGCCGCTACCCACTTCAGACACGTGGGAAGGGTACGAGTAAGTCTAGTTAGCCAGGAACCGCCTCAAGGCGTGCTCTCACATGTTTATGGTGAGGGGTTAACGCCAACCAATCGCGATCTTCCAGGTCAGTTAGCTCATTCACAGAAACACCGTGGATTTTGTGTTCACCGTTTTCATCTGGATACTCCATCCCAAAACCATGAGGCAGACTTACTTGTCCCTCCATCATGCTTTCGGTGATATCCGCGGGCGCCTCTGCCTCACCGCGCTTCGTAATGACTCGTACTCTTTGGCCATCAACTACCCCTAGCCGGTCGGCATCTGCCGGATTGATTCGTAATGCGCCGTCCTTGTCTTTCTTTCGCCATGAGGGATCTCGGATCACGTCGTTTACCGTCGAACCTCGGTGCTCCCCGGCGCTCAGAACAAAAGGAAAAGCATCTGTAGGGGATGCTGGCTCTTCGGATGCCAAGCCTCTCAACTCGTCCACTAGTTCTTCTATATGGATGTGAATTTTGCCATCAGGTGTCTTGATCCGGTCGAAACTTGTGGAATAGTCGCTGGTGCTAAAGACCATCCCTGATTTGGCGTCGATCAGAGCGTCGAACAGATTGCTGGCAAGCTCCAGGCCGTCACCTTTGACTCCTGCAGCCCTGATTGCGTCTGGGAATCGCATTGAGGCCTGCATGGCAGAACCGAACATAACTGCAGCTGAGCTCATGTTTCCCAGCCCCTGTCCAAGAGAGCGATACAAAGCTGTAGGGAGCTTTGCTCCGATGTCCGGGTTTTCCGTGGAGAGTCGCGTGAACGTGGCAACAAATGCTTCGCGTCCTTGCTCCGCTGCGTCGGCCAGTTCTTGAACTCCCTCAGGCTCTCCACCCATTGCCTCGACAAGTCTTGCGTGGATTTCGGCCTCGGGGAGCGTGTCGCCCAGGGGTTCGAAAATAGGCTGGCGAATGTGGAATGTGTTAGAGGGCATCTCCCCAGCAAAAAAGGTAGCTTCAGCTTTTTCGTATTGGGAGCAGGCGGGCAAAACATAGTCTGCTTGTCGGGCGGTTTCGGTCATCGCTACATCGATCACCACCAAACAGTCGAGTTTGGCGAAGGCATCGCGGAAGCGTTTTGAATCGGGCAAGGAATGGACAGGGTTTGAGGATTCGACGATCATCCCCCTAAATCGATCAGGGTGGTCAGTGTCAATAGCATCAGGGATTGCCGCGCACGCCATGAGCCCGCAAAGCAGCGGGGTCCCAGTTACGGGTTCGGTTGCACCTTCTGCGCTATGGCCACATATTGGGGCCAACCTATTCGGAATGTTCATCCCACCTTCGTTGCCAAAGTTACCGGTGAGCAAGTACAACAGTCGCTGTAGCCAGCTATTTAGTGTGGAGTGAGGCGCCATCTCAATACCAAGATCTTCTTCTGTCGCGAGTGACCTTGCATTGGCCATTGCGCGAGCAGCGGATCTCAATTCGTCTTCAGGGATTCCGCACTTCCGAGCGTATTCGGCGATATCGACTTCCTCGAGTAGGGGCTTCAGATCCTCCCAACCAACGCACTGTTCGTTGAGGAACTTGTCATCTGTGAGGCTTTCTTGGGTCATTGTTGCGAGCACCGCCGCTAAGGCCCAAGCGTCGGTACCTGGTTTTACTCGAAGATGATGGTCTGAAATATTCGCTGTCTCAGAGACGCGAGGATCAAAGACCACAATCTTTCGCTCATCGTCATTTTTTATAGCGTTCAGAACATTCCGAGCCTCGGGGAACCCGTGACTGTGCCAAGGGTTTTTGCCGATGAATACGGCACAGTCTGTGTGATGGAAATCGGGTGACGCCCCAATGTCTTGGCGACCAAAAAATTTGCCTTGAACCCAATACATTCCAGTTTTTTCTTGAGCAAGAGCGTTACTGCGATATTTGACGCCGAGAGTTTGAAGGACACTGCGAGCGTAGGCACCAGGGAAATGGTTGCCTTGGCCCCCGCCGCCGTAGTACATGATTTTGTCTCCGCCATAGACGTCTCGGATACCGACCAGTTGATCAGCGACTTCTTTTATCGCTTGATCCCAGCTGATCTCTTCAAAAGTCCCATCTTCGAGTTTTTTTAGTGGTGCTGTTAGACGGTCGCGTCCATTTTGGTAGTGGTTAATCCTCAGGCCTTTTTCGCAGGTGTACCCCTTGCTTGATGGGTGTTGTTTATCCCCGCGAACCCTAACTATTTCTCTCCCGTCGATACGAACCTCAAGGCCGCAGTTAGCGGAACATAGGACACAGGCAGTTTTGTGCCACTCTTTTGTCGGGTCGGTCTCGAGATCAGGTGTTGCAGGTGCTTCAGTTTCGGCCACGGGTTGCTCCTTGTGCTGTCCTTATATTAGAAGGATTTGCGAGTCGATACTGATCTAGCGGCCGATAAGGTCCTGCCTTCATCTAGTGCTGGAAAGTTGGGTCTTAAATAGCGGTAGCTTAGTAATTTAGGAAGCTGCTCTTGGGGGGTCGTAAATGCGGGTAAAAGTTGACGTCGACAAATGTCAGGGCCATAACCGCTGTTTTTCGCTCGCTGTGGAACTTTTCGATGTCGACGATTACGGCTATGCGACAGAAATTGGTGATGGGCAGGTTCCTGCCGAGTTGGAGGAAAAGGCTCGGCTTGCTGCTGCTAACTGCCCCGAGTTTGCTATTTCGATTGAAGAATAAGGAGATAGTCAGGGTCCTTCTCGGAGTTTGGAAATAGCAAGGCCGGCTCCCCACTGGTTGCTCTCCAAAGCCAGCATCATGTCGACGAGGTTGTTGTCGCGGATTCTCTCAAGTTCGCGAATCGAATAATGACCTGATTGGGCGTCGGATTGGTCGCTGATGCGTGTCACTAGCTCGTTGGTCAGTTCGGGTGTGTCTGTCAGTTTTGACCATGGCCAATTAAGAGACGGGCCAAACTGTCTGATGAAGTGTTCCATTCCTCCTTCACCGCCAGCTATCCGGTAATTCTCGAAGAGACCCATTTGTGCCCACCTAAGCCCAAAGCCGAAACGGATAACGTCATCGATTTCTTGTGTGGTTGCTATTCCGTCGTTCACGAGCCATAAGGCTTCGCGCCATACGGCCTCTAGTAGACGGTCAGCGATAAATGCGTCTATCTCAACTCGGACGTGCAGGGGGTTCATTCCTGCAGCTTCATAAAAGGAAATGGCTGTCGCTATTGACCCATCTGAAGTTTGTTTTCCGCCAACTACTTCCACCATAGGGATTAGATATACGGGATTAAAGGGGTGGCCAACCACTAGCCGATCGGGGTGGGTCATTTTGTTTTGAAGGGCAGAAGGTAAAAGGCCCGATGTTGAAGATGCGATTAAGGCTGTGTTGTCGACGTAAGACTCAATTTGAGAGAGTATTGATTTTTTGAAATCTAAATTTTCGGGTGTGCTTTCTTGAATCAACTCGGCGCCGTCGACTGCGTCCCCTAATGACTTCGCGAAACTTAGAGAACCTTCGTTTTCTGGGGCCGTATCCAATCGTTGCCACGCGTGTCTGGCGTTTTCCAGGACTTCTGTGACTGTTCGCTCGGTTTCTGGGGATGGGTCGTAGATAGCAACGTCGGATCCTCGCAAAACCCAACGAGCAGCCCAGGCTGCTCCTATGACTCCTGCGCCGATTATTGACACGTGTTGTGGCGGAGAGCCTTGGTTCACGGAACCCACTTCGTAAGTTCTAATTTCTCACGGACACTCTCTGGTCCCATCACGTCAAAGTTCATGGACTCAAGGATTTGTTTAGCTCTTGCCGTGAGCGTCTGGTTGGTAGCCAACTCGCCGCGATCGAGGTAGAGGTTGTCTTCTAATCCGACGCGAGCGTTACCTCCGGCCACTGCAGCTAGGGCCACGTAAGGCAGTTGGTCCCTGCCAAGAGAGAACGCCGAAAAGGTCCAGCCCTCGGGGACGTTGTTGACCAAGGCCATGAACGTGTTCAGATCATTTGGTGCTCCCCACCGAACTCCCATGCATAGCTGAACCATTACAGGCAAGTCGATAAGGCCCTGATCAACGAGAGCTTTTGCTTCCCACAGTTGCCCGGTGTCGAAAACTTCGATTTCAGGTCGTACGCCAAGTGTCTTTATCTGGCGAGCCATTTCGGCAAGAGTGTCGTGGGTGTTCGTGGCTACATAATTCCCTTCGCCGAAGTTCATGGTTCCGCAGTCAAGAGTGCAAATTTCTGGGTGGAGGAGGCGAACATGATCTAGACGTTCTGTTGCCCCGGCGAGATCAGTCTGATTTGGGTCAAGTGGTAGCGGCTTTTCGACGGAACCGATGACAAGGTCACCGCCCATGCCCGCAGTTAGATTGAGGATTACGTCAGTCTCTGAGGCTCTCACGCGTTCTACGACTTCTTGGTAGTAGTCGATCTGGCGATCTGGCTCTCCTGTGATCGGGTCCCTCACGTGTATGTGGGCTATAGCCGCACCTGCGGTGGCTGCTGCAATGACATCGCTTGCGATGGCTTCGGGAGTGAAGGGAACCTTGTCGGATTTTCCGACGGTGTCCCCGGCTCCTGTGACTGCACAAGTTATGAAAACTTCAGGCATTGCTGTTCTCCTCGGTCACAGAAACGGTTCGTGACGGCTTGCTGCTTGATAGGTGACGCCGTAGAACCCGCATTCTTGAGTAGACCTCGTCTGAGTCAAGGTAGGTTCCTCTCAACTTTCTTACACCGGCCGTCGTGTCGAATGGCTCTCGGCCGTGCAAGATACGGCGATTGTCGAACGCCACTAAATCTCCTGGAGTAAATCCATAACGAATCTGGAATTTGTCACAATTTGTCAAATATCCGAAGCGTTGGAGAGCGGCGTACGCGTCACTTATGTCTTCTTCAGGCATCGCCGGAAATCCGCGGACTGGGTGAAAAGCTCTGAAGGTCCATGGCACCCGTCCGTCTCCGTGGTCGATGATTGGCCCAGTCCATCGGTGATCCTGGCCCTCGTCACGATTAAAGAAAGTCCATTGGCGAGAAGTCAACATTTCCAGCACTTTAGGCTCGTTCATTTCCAGGTGATTCACCACAGCCAGTCCGTCGGTCATGGTTGATTTGCCGCCACTCGCCGTATTTTTTTGACAATGCAGTAGTTGGAAGCCTGGGGGTGTTTCTCGTGAGGGTAGATCACTATGGGCTGGGAGTCCCAGGTTCGTGTTAGCTGTTGAGTTTGGGTCGATATCCACGCTGACGTGCCATGTCAAACCGAAATTGGAGTCACGGAGCACTCCGATACGGTTTCCGACCAATTCCACAATCTCATGGTCGGTGGGCAAACAAGTGAGGCGCGCCAAGCCGTATTTGATGAGGTCTTTGAGCCAGTTCGCTAATGCCTCGTCGGAGGCTAGGACCGAAGGTCCGTCATGGGTTGGAGGTTCGATAAGTTCGGTGGACGTCCAAACATGGGGCTGAGGTAATAAGGCGAAAGTCTGATGGTGGCCGTCTGCTATGTGTCGTAACCATCCAGGGTGGAAGCTGGCTTGACGGCCTTCCGGTTCAAAGTGAACGACCAAGGCCCCATTTTTGACAAAGGCTTTGTCGATGCGCGTTTCGAGGTTTAAGTCGACAATGTTGAGGTCGTTTTCTTTTGATCTGGGGTCTATCCCACCGGGTCCCGGCGCATTCTCCCTTAGCCACAATGGGTGGCATGTGAGCTGTTTTCCGTCGTGCCAGGTGACGACGGCGCTGCCGTTGTTGGAGCAGAACGCTGAGTCAATGGCGGTCCATTCATAGTGGTAATAGTCGGGGGTCAGAGGTTGATGCATGGCAGCGCCGATTGTTCCCTTACGTTTCAGCCGGTAAGGGTTGACCTGCTATTGGGTGAGCTTGACATACGGTAACCGTAGTCAAGAAGAATCGAGGCTTTCGCCATCCTTCACAAGTGACGACTGACTTTGAATCTTCTATGTTTGGATCATGGTCAAACGTGACGTCTATACCCATGGGCATCAGCCTGCAGCCGTCAATCAGCATGCGAAGAGAACAGCGGATGTTTGTGCTCAATTCGTTCGTCCGTTTATCTCTCCACAATCCGAAATTCTGGATGTGGGATGTGGTCCGGCGTCGATAACCGTGGGCTTAGCTGAGTGGGCGGTCGAAGGTTCAGTAATCGGTATAGACGTAGGCGAGGAAATCCTGCAGACGGCGCAAGGCGCATTAGACGCTTCGGGTCTTTCGAACGTTTCACTGGAACAGGCTTCCGTCTATGAGCTCCCGTATCCGGACGATTCGTTTGATGTGACGTATGCACATCAGGTCCTGCAACATCTAGCTGACCCGGTGCTAGCAATCCAAGAAATGGCAAGAGTTACCAGGGTGGGTGGTCATGTGGCTGTACGCGATGCCGATTACTACACGATGTCATGCAGTCCAGAATCAAAGATGATTGACGAATGGAGACGCATATACCACCTTGTTGCTCGGCACAACGGAGCGGAGCCAGACGCAGGTCGACATCTGTTGGCTTGGTTTCATCGGGCGGGACTTGATCAGGTCGAGTGCTCGGCAACAGCCGGTGTTTACGCTACGAAAGAGGAACGAGAAAACTGGGGTCTTTCGTGGGCGGATCGCTGCCTGACTACTAGCTTTCCAACTCAGGCTATTGATTACGGTTATGCGACTTGGGAGGAACTAGAAGCAATATCTAAAGGGTGGCGTGAGTGGGCAGCCAACCCTGACGGCTATTTTCAGTTCATAAACGGTGAAGCAATCGCAGCTGTTCTATAAATGCTCATATGAGGGGGAAAGAATAGAAATGGTAGGAGCAATTCCTGACAATTTTCCGGCTCTGGTAGATCGGGCCTCAAGAGAGTTCGGTTCAACGGAAGCTATCTCCGACGGAGATGTCAGTTTGGATTTTGCGGAATTAGGACAGCAAATAAGAGAGGCTGCCGGGGCTCTGGCGGCATCTGGTGTAGAGCGAGGTGACCGAGTAGCCGTGTGGGCCCCCAACTCGTGGGAATGGGTGGTGGCAGCGATGGCTGTGTTTCGGGTAGGCGCTGTTCTTGTTCCCGTTAATACGAGATTTAAGGGAAGAGAAGCTGCATTCGTTTTAAAGAAGGCAAATGTCAAGCTTCTGTTCACTGTTGTCGGATTCTTAGGTAATGACTACGTGTCAGACTTGAGAGATTCTGGTGAAAAGGTGGACTCTATAGACGACATCGTGGTCCTTCGAGGGGACGTGCTGGAAGGGACCATGTCGTTCCAGGATTTCCTCAACCGAAATACTGATGTCGACTTTGAGGAAGCGGAAAGCCGAGCGGCAGCAGTCTCTGGATCTGATTTGGGTCTCATTATGTTCACCTCGGGAACTACTGGGGTCCCCAAAGGAGTAATGGTTGAGCAAGGGCCGATTATTCGTGGATTTAGCCACTACGCGAGGGAATTAGGGATGCGTCAAGGAGATCGCATGTTGATCGTTAATCCGTTCTTCCACGCGTTCGGCTTCAACGGTGCCATTAACCCGTGCTTCATACACGGAGCGACCATGCTGCCCCATCCAATCTTCGACGTTCCCAGTGTTCTTCAGCGAATTCAGGATGAACAGGTCACCGTTTTTCCGGGACCTCCAGCGATCTTTCAAGGTCTGATCAACTACAAGAATCTGGCGGATTACGACACGTCTAGCCTGCGTTCTGCAGTCACAGGTGCCGCGAGTATCCCGGTTGAAACGGTGGTCGACATGAGGGAGCGTTTAGGTTTCGACACGGTAGTCACCGCCTACGGGATGACTGAGACGCATGGCTTGGTGACTATCTGCGCTGCTGATGATCCTCCAGATGTGGTGGCAAACACCAGCGGTAAGGCTTTACCCGGAATTGAATTGAAGCTGTTGGATGATGACAACCAGGAGGTCGAGCAAGGAGAGCCCGGGGAACTCTTGGTGAAGGGCTACGCGGTTATGCGAGGTTATCTTGATGAGCCTGAACAAACCGCTGAGACTATTGACGAAGATGGGTGGATGCGAACCGGCGATATTTGCGTTATGGATGCCCAGGGCTATATCGACATCACAGACCGGAAGAAAGACATGTTTATCAATGGCGGGTTCAACACCTACCCAGCCGAAATAGAAAGCACCATGCTTGAACACCCTGCTGTAGGTCAGGTTTCGGTAATTGGAGTGCCCGATGAGCGTCTGGGTGAAGTTGGGGCAGCCTTTGTTGTCGCCGCTCCAACAGGTCCACCAGATATGGACGAGTTAGCTGTGTGGTGCAAGAAGGAGATGGCCAATTACAAAGTGCCGCGTTATTTTTGGCTCATTGATGAGTTGCCGTTGAACCCCTCTAACAAAGTGTTGAAAACGGAACTTCGCGATAGGGCATCCGCTTTACTCTCCTAGATTTGGGTCAGCTGATTTCGGTCGGCTGATAGACAACGCCCGAAGGTGTCAGTCAAGAAAGTCTGGATTTTCTGCAAGAATTTTGTCGTAGATCGGCTGATAGCTAAACCATCCAGCAAGGTGACTTCCTACCTGCTCAGACGTGGTTCTAGCCACCTCATCTCTGATTGGGATTGGCGTGCCCGCGGCTTCAGCTAACAGCTGGCTTTGGCATGTCCGTTCCATAGTGATAAACCACCATGCCGCTTCATCGATAGTGTGGCCAACCGTCAACAGACCGTGATTCTTCAGGATTACAGCCTTGTTGTCGTCCAACGCCTCACCGATACGATCTCCTTCGTCGGTGTCTAATACAACACCGGTGAAGTCATCGAAAAGGGCGTGATCTTCGTAGAAGGCGCACGCATCTTGGGTCAATGGGTCTAGTAGGCGTCCGAGACTGGACCAAGTCTTACCGTAAAGGGAGTGAGTGTGTGCGGCGGCGATGACGTCTGGTCGCGCTTGGTGTACTCGGCTGTGGATAGCGAAAGCTGCCTGATTGAGGGGGTGGCGACCTTCAACGACGTTTCCATCGTGATCAACGAGGAGTAGATCAGACGCCTTGATGTGTCCGAATGGAACCCCGAAAGGATTTACCCAAAAATGATCTTCTAACTCAGGATCTCGAGCCGTTACGTGACCTGCGAGTCCTTCTTCAAAACCAAACCTAGAGAAAACCCTGAAAACCGATGCAAGTCGTTCTTTGCGATGCTGCCGCTCTTGCTCGATTGAGTCGAAAGTCGGAGCCGATGGAATCATGTGTTCAATGGTTTGAGTAGGTTCAGCGGTGTCGGTCATAACGTTGAGCTTAGAACCTTGTAAAAGAGTACGCATTCACTTGGGCTTCTTTCCCTCGGAGTTGACTAACGTTAAGCGTTGAAGCCTGGTTCGAAGATGGGGGAGTTAGTGGGAAAATCCGGTGCCTATACAGGCATCCGAGTAGTCGAATTGGCTGAGGGAATTGCCGGGCCCTACGCGACCCGTTTTCTTGCGGATCAGGGTGCTGACGTCATTAAATCGGAGAGCGGATCTGGCGATTACTACCGCGGGGAGCCGGGATTTCAGGCTCTGAACAGAAACAAGCGTTCAGTCGTTCTTGACGACGACACCCATCTGCTTCGGTCAGCGGACGTGATAGTGGTTGATGAGCCGAGCAGGGTACAGCGCGCTCGATCTCTTGCCCCAGGGTCAATCATTGTTTCGATGCCTACGTGGGGTTCTAGTGGGCCGTTAGCTGACCAACGAGGCTCCTGGGAGCAGGTGGCTGCGGCAACCGGAATCGCTTGGAATCAGGTGAGTTGGACCGAAGGGCCGGTGCATGTGGTGCTGCCCTTGGCTTCGTACGGGGCTGGAATGTTGGGAGCGTTAGCTATAGCTGCAGGGTTATACGCCAGACAGGTTCACGGCTCGGCGCCGACATATGAAGTTTCCGAACTGGCGGGCTCTGGAGTGATGCAAATCGGCGACTTCTGGTCACCCGAGACTGCGCCGGAGAGAGATGGCGCAAGTCCACTTGGACCAGCAGGTAGGGCGCCCGTCTATCGGCCGTTTCAAGCTGCGGATGATCTCTGGCTTTTTGTCGCATGTGGGACCCACCGATTTTATGAAGCCATGCTGCAGGCCATAGATCGGCTTGACCTACTAGAAGATCCAGCTCTACCAAATCCACCATGGGGTCTTATAGAGCCGGACCCTTTGGCCTACATAACTCCAGTTGTCGAGGAACGTTTTCGAACTCGAAACAGAGATGAATGGATAGAGAGACTCCGCTCTCACGATGTGCCATGCCAACCAATCCAGACTCGAGCAGAATTTTTGGCTTCCCACCTAGCCAAGAGCAACGGCGTGATCGGCACCGTCGAGCATCCGCTACTGGGGCCACTTTCAATGCCAACACAACCGCTGCATTTAGAAGCATGCCCTGCGGAAGTGATGACGCCGGCTCCTTTGCTAGGAGCTAATAACGCCGAGGTGATGAGAGAACACCATGAGCCTGAAAGAGGATCTGGCCAAGGGGGACCACCTTTAGCTGGCACTCGAGCCATCGATCTCGCTTCTTTTATTGCCGGCCCTGTGATTACCCGCCATCTTGCAATGTTGGGAGCCGACGTCATCAAAATTGAACCTAGAACCGGCGATCCATTCCGCACGTTTAGTCCAATGTTCAACGGGTGGAATCAGGGTAAGCGCGGAGTGATGCTTGATCTCAAGGAAGAACCAGGACGCGATTTTCTTTACAAAATGGTCGCTGCTTCTGATGTGGTTGTCGAGAACTTCCGTCCAGGAGTGGCGGAACGGCTCGGCTGTTCAGCTCAAGAACTTAGAGCTGTCCAACGGGATTTGGTATTAGTCAAAAGCCCTGGCTATGGGTTCGATGAATCACGAGCGGATCAACCAGCTTTTGACCCGTTACTGCAGGCCCTCGGTGGGATGATGAGAGCACAGGGCGGCGACGGCGACCCCGTCTTCTTGACTGTGCCTGTTCACGACGCAGCGACACCTATCATTGCTGCGTTTGGTGTTGTTACTGCGATGTATCACCGCAGCAGAACAGGTGAGGCCCAGACGGTCCATACCTCTCTTGCGCAAACAACGGCAGCAGCCCAGGTTGCAGAATTCGTTGACTATGAAGGCAGGCCAACGGTCAAGCAGGGTGGTTTTGACCACAAAGGTCCAGATGAAACTCATTGTTATATCGAAGAGGGAGGCACTTGGTTTTGGTCTGAACCCACAGGTCTCACCGCAGTTGAAACTAAGGGTTTCGTAGGAAGTGAATTGTCGCTAGCTAATGATCTGGTCTGTGAACACAGTGATTCTCCAGGGTGGGGTCCGTTGACCCAAGTAGGTCAGTTAATTAAAGGGGCCGGCCCACATCCAGGTCGGGCACCGCACTTCAACGAACACGAGAGCGATCTTCGAATTGAATTCGGTTGAAAAAGCGAGTGCAGCCACCTAGTCGACGTGGGTGATCTTGGGAGTCGGAGCATCCTCAAGGTCAATCCACCCAGACAACAAGCCTGACGTGTAGCCACCGTCAACGACGAGGTGATGCCCATTTACCCATCCTGATTCGCCGACGGCAAGCCACTCTATGGCTTGCGCTATTTCATCTGGTTTCGCGGCTCGGCCGGAGTGGCTCAGGACCCAATTGATTCGTTCGTCTCCAATTTGTTCCCGAAACGTTGGCAACAAAGGGGTCTCGACAGGACCAGGGCTTACGACGTTGCATCTGATCCCCGTTCCCTGCAACTCCCCAGCGTGAAGCATGCTCCAAACGATTACTGCTTCCTTTGAAAAGCTGTATGGGTCAATTTCGACCGATGTCTTCCTGTCTCTCCACCAGTTACGGGCCTCTACATCGTCTAACTGAAGCAATGATCGATACGTGTCGATCCGTTGTTGCCACCCATTGCCGGAAATTGAGCCAATATTCACAATGCTGCTCCCGGCAGTTAAGTATGAGGCCACGAAACGGCTGAAGCGCCTCACCGCAAGAACATTGACTTCGAAAACCTTTGATGCAGGTTGAGTACCGGGTACCCCTGCAACGTTTATTAATGATGCGACCGATGAGAGATCAAAATCCTCGACTAGGTCAGTGAGCAGTTCCGCGACGTTGGATTCGTTATTTAAGTCGCACGCGTAGTGCTGCTCAACGGCCACTTCTTTCGGGTTTTCTTCTATGTCGACGCTTATTATCGGCCTACCGATAGCAGCCAAGCGGCGACACACGGCATGACCAATGCCTGATGAGGCGCCGGTTACAATCACTGGTCCGTCAGCATTATCAGGAGCGCGCATTCGATTGACGCTACCTCTGTCGAGTAACTACTGGAAGTAATTCGTACATAACGAACTTAAAAGCACCACCTCGTATCACAACGAGCATCGGCGTCTCCGTTGAGGATCGGGCCGTTCAGGCGTAGCATTCTTATGCAACTACGAAGGATCAAAGCATGGTTGAACCGGACTACCTGAAATTCGACACACTTTCACTTCACGCCGGCCAAGAGCCCGACCCAACTACTGGATCTCGGGGTGTTCCCATATACCAAACAACTTCTTACAGCTTTGTGGATACCGAACAGGCTGCAGGTCTCTTTAATCTTGAGCAACCTGGCCATATATACAGTCGAATTTCGAACCCGACGGTCGCTGTTCTTGAAGAACGTCTAGCAGCTCTGGAAGGCGGAGTTGGTGCCGTTTGTACAGCAAGTGGGATGGCAGCTTTTCATCTAGCGTGCGCGACAATAATGAGCGCTGGGAATCACGTTGTCGCGAGTCGCAATATTTATGGCGGTTCTCACAACATGTTGAACCTAACGATGCCGCGTTTCGGCATCACGACTACGTTCGTGGATCCGCGAGATCATGATGCTTGGCGTTCTGCTATAACCCCCGACACCAGAGTGCTGTTCGCGGAGACTCTCGGTAACCCAGGAATTGAAGTGCTCGATGTGCCAGCAGTTGCTGAAATCGCTCACGAGCACGGTCTGCCCCTCATGTTGGATGCCACCTTCACCACTCCTTACTTGATGAAACCGATCGAATTAGGGGCCGACATTGTGATGCACTCGGTCACCAAATTTCTCGGAGGTCACGGCATTGCCCTAGGAGGTGTGGTGGTTGATGGGGGACGGTTCGACTGGGCCGCCAGCGACAAGTTTCCGACACTATCTGAACCCTACGATGGGTATCACGGGATTAGTTTCGTCGAAGAGTACGGGCATCAAGCTCTCTCGATGCGAGCTCGGGCAGAGGGGCTTCGCGATTTTGGGGCAGCGATGAGCCCAGCTAACGCCTTCCACCTTTTGCAAGGAGTGGAGACCTTGCCGCTGCGGATGAAACGACACGTCGAAAACACGACGACAGTCATAGAGTTCCTAGAAGCTAACGATGCTGTTTCCTGGGTAAGTCATCCTTCTGTGAGTAGTCACCCAGATCATGAACTATCAAAGGAGTTGTTGCCGAAAGGGGCTGGAGCGATTCTCTCATTTGGAATCACAGGAGGTAGAGAAGCGGGCCGAAGGTTCATTGAAAACGTTCAACTGGCATCGCATGTGGCAAATGTAGGGGATGCCAAAACTTTGGTAATTCATCCAGCGTCAACGACCCATCAGCAGTTGAGCGCCGAAGATCTAACGGCAGCCGGTGTGGGTGAAGACCTAATTCGTCTCTCGGTCGGACTTGAAGACCCAGAAGACATAATCGCCGATCTTGCCAGAGCTCTTCGAGCGTCGCAGAAGGGTTAAGTCATGGAAGTCAAAGTTCAAGAAGTGACAGTAAACCTGGCGACGGGTGGCGTCAAAGTAGACAAATCTCAGCCACCAGTCCTCCTGGTTCATGGAGCAGGCATGGACCGAACGGTTTGGAGTCAACAAACCCGGTACTTGGCTCACCACGGGTTTGCGCCAATGGCAGTGGACTTGCCGGGACACGGCAGGTCAGAAGGTGAACTTCTGTCAACAATCTCCGAAATGGCTGATTGGGTGGCCGACTTAATTCACGAACTGGATACGGGGCCTGTCCGACTCGTTGGACACTCAATGGGAAGTCTGATTTCACTTGAAGTCGCCGCCCGACACACTGACGCAGTAGAGCGACTCATTTTGATGGGTGCAGCTGCCGCTATGCCGGTACACCCTGAACTGTTAGGCGCTGCTGAACGTAATGAAATCCTCGCACCGCAACTTATGACCGCATGGGCTCACGGCACTCGAGCACATGTTGCTGGAAACCCCACCCCGGGACTTTGGATGCGTAGCGGATGTCAGGCGCTGCTGGAGCGAGCAGCTGATGGTGTTATTCACAACGACCTCTTCGCGTGTAACTCATATGAAGCTGGCGACATTGCTGGACGGATAACTTGCCCGGTCACCGTGATCGTCGGAAGTGAAGACAAAATGACCCCACCCAAAGCGACTGCACAGCTTGTAGCAGGTTTCCAAGAAGTTGACCTGCGGCACCTAGAGGGAGTTGGTCATATGATGATGATCGAAGCCCCTGACCGCATTCGCGAGATGATGTTGTCAGCTCTCAGGTAGATCGAGGCGACAAAAGTCTCTGAAAATGTCATGATCAACTAAGTCTTATTGAAGAAAAGGGGAAGGCATGGCAGTTGAACGGTTCCCAGTTGAGGCCTCGCACATCTTGATGTTCGCCAGATCAATTGGTGACAGCAATCCGATTTATGCAGACGAGTCCCACGCGGCTGGCACAGAAGTTGGGTCGATAATTGCTCCACCTACCTTCGCTCAAGCCAGCGCACAATTCGATCCTGATTATTTTCTACGTCCGAAAGATGGCCAGAAATGGTTTGGTAGCGGAGGCACAGCCTCGGGCACCTTGGTGAAGGAAAAGGCGGAGCAGGATTCTGAGTCGGAAGACGAAAAATCTGGATCGTCAGCAGGAGGTCTGCACGCAGAGCAGCATTTCACGTACCACCGGCATTTGAAGCCAGGAGATGTTCTCAGTGCCGAAACTAAGCCTGGCGAAAGTTGGGAAAAGGAATCCAAGCGAGCTGGGGTGCTGAAATTCAGTGAAAGTATCACCGAGTATCGCGATCAGGACGGTGAGCTTGTAGTAACAGCGCGTGGCGTCGGTGTAGTTACCGAAAAAGTCATAGAGCAGTAGGAGAAGCGAGAATGGGATTAAATGCAGAAGAACTCAATGTCGGTGATTCCTACTCTGAGGTGATTGTCGAAGATTTAACGCGGACTCAGATTGTGCAATACGCGGGCGCCTCAGGTGATTACAACCCTGTCCACAGCGATGAAAAATTCGTCACAGAGGTAGCTGGATATCCAACAGTGTTTGCTCACGGGATGCTTACGATGGGAATGACAGGGAAAATGGTCACCAACTATGTCGGTGATGGGCGCCTGACATACTACGGCGTACGTTTCGTTAATCAGGTTTGGCCAGGCGACACGCTGACAGCACGAGCGGAAGTAGCTGAAGTCCGAGAAGAGAATGGTGAGACTCTTGTTGATTTGGCCATCTCAACGACAAACCAGGACGAAAAGTTTGTGTTGACAGGTAACGCCACAGCTCGACTGAACTGAGCTACCGCCGTTCACCACACAAGGTGGCTGCACTTCTTCCGACCCGATTAAGCGTTATCCCTTGGCGCGCCCGGAGTAACCGAATAGCTTTCCGGCAACTTTTCGGATTTGGATCTCCTCAGCACCTTCGGTGATCCGATATCGACGATGATGCCGATAAATATGTTCGAACGGCATGCTCCGCCCGTAGCCGACTCCGCCGCAGCTCTGCATAGCGCGGTCGGCAGCATCACAACAGAACCGATTACCCCTGTAGTTACACATTGCGACACGGTCCGTGATCTCCATATGGTCAATGCCTTGATCCATCTCCCATGCCGTCTTCCAAATGAGGGCTCTGATCATTTCAGCCTCTGTATACAACTCTGCTAGCGGGAACTGAATTGCCTGATTCTGTGAAAGGGGCTTTCCAAAGGTCGTTCTGTTATTGACATAGTCGACAGCAACATCGATGCAATGGAGTCCCGCCCCTACCGAAGAAGCTGCTTGACGTATCCGATTTTCGTGAACAAACAATTGAGCAGTTTGAAGACCTCGGCCCTCTTCACCGAGTATGTCGTCATTGTGGACTCGTACATCAGTAAGCCTCACGTGGGCATGATCTGTAGGCATGTTAAAGGTCCACATGAACTCCTCAACACCGAAGCCAGGTGAATCAACGGGGACTATGAAACAAGTGATGCCCTGCCCTTCGCCCGGAGAACCAGAAGTTCGGGCGAAAATATAGTCATGTGTTGCGTGATGAAGTCCAGTGTTCCAGTACTTCTCCCCGCTGATAATCCACTCGTCCCCATCGCGGACAGCGGTTGTCTCCATCCAGGTCGCATCGGAACCGTGAAGGGGCTCAGTTAACCCAAAGCCGATACGCGCAGTCCCTTCAAGCATCTTGGGTATCCAATACTGCTGCTGTTCTTCGGAACCGTACTTTTCCATCATCAGAACAGTTGGGAAGTTGCCGATAATCGAATTCTCGTTTTGTAGATCGTTGTGAAGGCCCAAGCCTCTTCGAGCTAGATGCTCGCGGACGATAGCCATGCCGAGGTTCGTTCCGTCTTGACCGCCGAAACGTTTCGGAAGATGCCACCTTAAGAAGCCGGCAGCATCTGCTTCACTCCGCATCCGGCCAAGTAGCTCCTCCCATTCGGCGTTGGGAAGACCGTCTCGTTCCCAGTCGGTCCTGGAATCTTCCCGACGGTGGTCGAAAAACCTAATGTTGTCATCTTCAGCTTCGATTGGCTTGATGACGTCTTCTATAAATTGATCAAGTTCGCCAAGTAATTGCTGAATGTCAGTGGGAATAACGAAATCCATAGTCTGCGAACGTATACCGTCGTTCTTTATGGTGCTGCCAATTATTGTCTGGTCGGACTTTCTTTGACCGTGGTGCCATCTGGCGCGAGCCCGGGCGGTTCGTCTGAATGAACGCCACAACGTTGAAATTTCCTGGCTTCCTTATGAATTACACCCAGAAATTCCAGCGGGCGGAAATGAAAATTCGAGGCGCTTTTCTGCGCTGCAGCCACTCGCTGAAGAACTTGGAGTGACTTTGAACCCTCCGAGTCGCTTCTACCCAACTAGAAAAGCTCACCAGGCAGCTCTGGTGGTGGAACATGTCGCGCCGGACGAGATCAACGTTTATCACGATCGACTCTATGCAGCTATCTGGGAGGAAGAGAAAAATATCGAAGACCCCGAAGTTCTTTCCGATCTAGCGAGAGACCTCGCGGTTCCCGCAGAATTGATTGAACGGGTTGTCAACAATGATGAGTTGTGGTCTGCTGTGGCTTCTTCGATGGAACGCGCACACGCGTGGGGGGCAAGCGGAACTCCAAGTTGGGTAATCGACAACAAATTGATGGTGCCAGGTCTCCAAGATGACGAATTTTTTGATCGCGTGATTACCAAGCTGGCGACGACCCGAGACGATGAAGCCGCACCTGAATAATCATTAGCTCGCCGATCAAGGTACTGTCCTGTATATGCAGCCGACGTATTCAGAAGAAGCAGAGTCTTACCGCGACAGAATTCAAGAATTCATAAGCGAAAATCTTCCTGCTAACTGGCAGGGCATCGGCTCTTTAACCGGTGACGCAAAAGCAGAGTTCGTAGGCGAATGGCGCCGCATTTTGACCGACAACAAGTTGCTCGCCACCATGTGGCCAACTGACTACGGCGGCCCAGGCCTGTCAGCCAATGAGAACGTAATTATTGCTGAAGAATTCACCAAGGCAGGGTTACCTACCGGTGGTTCCAACGATGGCTTCGGAATAGGGATGGTTGGTAACACACTTATTGAGTGGGGAACCGAAGAACAGAAGAAGCATTACCTACCGCGCATCCTTAACGGTGAAGACCTCTGGTGTCAGGGCTACTCAGAACCCGGAGCAGGGTCCGATCTAGCGAATCTTGGGTGTAAGGCGGAACTAGACGGTGAGGAGTGGGTTCTGAACGGCCAGAAGATCTGGACCTCCAGCGGACATCTGGCGAACTGGATATTCGTGCTTGGTCGCACCGCTCCAGAACATTCAAAGCACCAAGGCATCACCTTTTTCCTTTGTCCGATGGATCAGCCAGGAATCGAGGTTCGCCCCATAGTGAATATTGCTGGACACAGCCATTTCAATGAAGTGTTTTTTGAGGACGCCCGAGTACCCAAAGAAAACGTTATAGGTCAGGTAAACGGAGGGTGGGCGGTCGCTATGACGCTTCTCGGATATGAGAGAGGCTTTGGGGCCACCACCACATACTTCAGGTACAGGTCGGAATTAGATCGCCTGGTGGACATGGCCCAGGAGAGGGGCCGCACCGAAGATAAAAGCATTCGACAACGTTTGGCTTGGTGCCACAGCAAAGTTGAAATAATGCGCTGGTTGGGTCAGCAAGTGTTGACGTCCTTTCTAAACGGAGAGCCGCCTGGTCCGAAGAGTTCTATTGGGAAACTCAATTGGAGTGAATACCACAGGGCTGTTACTGAACTGTCCTTGGACATTCTCGGTTCGGACGCAATGATCATGGACGGCGACTCAGCGTACGCGGCGGGCTTAGGTGCTGCCGACGCAGGTACTCCTAATACAACTTCAGCCTGGATTAATAGCTTCTTGGCGGCACGTTCCGGCACCATTTATGCAGGAACGAGCCAAGTTCAACGCAACATAATCGGTGAACGAATTTTAGGTTTGCCTAAAGAGCCGCGTGCAGACGAAGGCCCGTGGAACGAGACACTTCGCTAACGTGCTCATCGGACTTGGCGGCGGCGCGTGCGCAGGAAAAACAACATTGGCGAAGGCGTTGTTGGAGGCCCACACTTCGGCGACGTTGCTTTGCTTCGATGACTATTACCGAGACCTTTCACATATCACGCCTGAAGAGCGAGCGGCAATCAACTACGACCATCCCGACGCCCTGGACATCGAACTATTTGTTAGCCACATGGATGACCTCGCTTCGGGTAAATCGGTGGATGTTCCCGAATATGACATGGCGACTCACACTCGACCCGGTGGAAGCCACCGGGTGGATGCCGCCCCGCTTGTCGTTGTGGACGGCATGCTGCTACTGGCGGTAACGGAGTGTCGCGAGAGGTTAGATTTCAAAATCTTTGTTGACGCCCCACGAGATATGCGGCTGGCACGACGCCTCAAGCGCGATGTGGCAGAGCGGGGCCGGAATGCAGAAAGCGTCGAAAAACAGTTCAATACGTCGGTAGAACCAATGCACGCATCACTTGTAATGCCTAGCTCGCGGTACGCGGATCTCAGGATTGACAACCCGTTTGACCCGCGCTCGGCGGCCCAAATCGTGCTGGGGGAAATCAACAAGATCTAGTTGACCTGCATCAACTACTTCTCGATGAATTCAACCCAATTGCCATCGGGGTCTTCGACCATCCCTACAACGACCCCAGGTCGAGCTTCACGTCGATCCCAAATGATCACCGTGCCAGCGGCGACGCACGCATCCAACGCAGCCTGAACATCGTCTACAGAAAGAGTGAAATAGCGCATTCCAGTTGCGCCCATCATTCCGCCGTCAGCTCCCGCGTCGACATCCTTGGTTGGCACAACGATCTTGAGCAAACTTTCGTTCGCCCACAGGCGGTGCATGGCTGCGACCCCCAAAGCTTCCATGCTGATGGTCGCCTCGAATTCGAGTCCAATGACGTCCCGATAAAACGTCAACATCTCGTCACCCCTAGTAGTGACCATTCCGAGATCGAAACCGGCTTTGGTAAAGGTATTACTCACTGATCCTCCATGCCCTTGTAGGTGCTTCAGTCGTAGCTCGCGCCGAGCCCGGCGCGTGCATCACTTTGGATACCGTAATTCGGTATCGGATAGCGGAGACCGTTTCGAGCCAGAAATTCCATACCCTCTATAGCTACGAGCAGATCTTGAGCGGTCAATGCCATCAACAACTCGTCTTCCATTACGCCGCCGTACCGTCGTTCTGCAAAGCAGGGAATTGACAAACTCGGCTCTCCGGTAGCAAGCGCGCGACCCCAACTGTCAGCGCACGCCGATTCCCCAACGCACCCCCATTCAAGTTTCTTGTAGTCGCGCCACTGCAGACCATTGATTAGCAAAATCATTTGAGCGGGAGTCGCGTAGACCATGCAAATGTCAGGAGGATCAAGTCGCTTAGCCGAGAGAGGCGACACCGCCATGGCCGAAAAAGAGCCGAAGGGCACGCAATCCATAGCTTCTTGGTGAGCGGAACTGTCGTCTAGGGTCTCGAACCAGACCCCTTGCATTCGTTCCCCAGAGAGCCACTCATCGTCCTGCGGATGAAGCCCGATGACGGCACCACATTGATCGCCGACTAGATCATCGCGGGTTATCCCCACTGTCCAATTTAGGCGGCTCGCCATCGCAACTATTTGGTCGGTCGTATGGATAGCGTTCGGCCTACGAATACGAGGCACCGCTTCCATCTCTTCCACAGTCGAAAATAGTTTCATCCCGATGGGGGTGGTTCTGATCCGCAGAAGAGCTTGAAGCCTGCCCAAAAGGTCATCCCAATCAACTCGTTCTGTTCGCAGATGTACCTGTTGTTCTTCGTTCTCATCCATAACATCCCCTAACGTGCTACCGCCAACATACCGCGGTGTCTCATTGCATCCAGATGAATAGCTAGTAGCTCCTCGCTCGATTCCCCATGGCTTTAACGAAGTGTTGGATTAGGGTGACTGCTTGATGGTCCGAATAGCAGTCTGAAAGCACCTTTAGGAGAACGCAATGGCCGATGGTCTTCGAGTTGAAACACACGGCAATGTGGGAGCAGTGATCATGGATCGCCCGCCCCACAATTTCCTCAATTTCAAACAGATACATGACATCGCCGATGCACTCGATGAAATGCAAAACGACATGTCGATCCGTTGCGCAGTACTCGCTGCCGACGGCCGTTCCTTCTGCGCAGGTGCTGATTTCGCAGGTGATGGCGTCGGCGGTGGTGACGATGAGGTAGTTGGAGGCGACGCAACACTCGCGTTGTACCAAGGGTCGGGCCGGCTATTTGACGTCACTATCCCAATCGTTGGAGCCATTCATGGCCCGGCCGTCGGTGGTGGACTTGGTTTAGCGATGGTTCCCGATATTCGAATCACCTGCCCAGACGCTCGATTTTCCGCCAATTTTGCTTCCCTCGGGATTCATCAAGGGTTCGGTATGAGTGTCACCGTTCCCCATTTATTGGGTCCCTCAAGAGCTGCCCAAGTTCTCTACAGCGCTAAGCGCTACAAAGGAGAAGAGGCAGTAGAAATTGGCCTTGCAGATGAGTGCGTGCCAAATGAGCAAGTGCGAGACCGAGCATTCGAAGTTGCGACAGAAATAGCAAATAACGCGCCTTTAGCGCTGCGTGCAATTAAGTCAACGCTCAGGCTTGGTCTTGGAGATCAAGTAAGGGAGATTACGCAACGAGAGGCTCGCCTCCAAGCAGAACTATCCGTCACCGACGACGCAAAAGAAGGAATCGCCTCCGTAGGAGAACGCCGTAAAGGCAACTTCACCGGTAAATAAGGGACCTACTCCCGAATGGTCGACAACCCAAGAAACCCAGTACTGACATGAATGTTCTAATCACCGGTGTTACCGGTCTCATCGGATCTGCGCTAGCCAGCGAGCTTCAACGACGGGGTGACAAAGTAATTGGAGTATCTCGAAGCCCCGCGCCTGATCAAATCTCGTGGGAGGCGGTAACCCCAACATTCCTTAATGAAGTTGATGCTGTGGTCAATCTTGCTGGCGAATCCATCGCTGGTCGGTGGACCAAGTCCAAAAAAAGTCGAATACTAGCCAGCCGAGTCGAGGCTACTTCTTTCCTGGCCAACGCGATCGGTGGCGCAGATAATCCCCCCAGTTGTCTGGTACAAGCCTCGGCAGCAGGATTTTATGGCGACAGAGGTAGCGAGATTCTTGATGAGTTCGCTGGTCCGGGAGAAGGCTTCCTATCGGAGGTATGTCAACAATGGGAAAATGCAGCCAAACCAGTTGCGGATATCGGAATCCGCACAGCAGTGCCGCGTTTCTCTGTTGTTCTAGCTAACGGACCCGGAGCTTTAGGCAGGCTGGCCTTGATTACCCGACTCGGTATAGGAGGACCGCTCGGCGGTGGGCGTCAGTGGTGGAGTTGGATTTCCCTCAATGACGCTGTGATGTCCATTCTGCATCTACTTGACCATGACGTCTCTGGACCGGTGAACATTTCAACGACTAACCCGGAGATCCAACGAACATTCGCGGTCACTCTGGGAAAAGTTCTTCGTCGACCAGCGTTGATACCGGCACCCGGGTTTGCGATCACCGCGGCATTGGGGGAAATGGGAAAGAATCTGTTACTTGACTCATTTCGTCTCCAACCCAAAGTCCTCTCAGAAACTGGGTTTGTTTTTGGAGACCCAGAATTAGAAGGCGCGTTGCGAAGGATCTTAAATAGATAAACGCACCCTCGGTGCCAACCACTAAATAAGGTTTCCATCATGACTCTTCAACCCGATACCAAAGCCTTTGTTGAAATGGTTGAGCTTGCCCGCGCAGAAGGCCCACCGGTTCCCGAGCAGACCCCTGAATTTGTCCGAGATCGCTATCAAGCAATGGCCCATATCTTAGGAAAAGGGCCCGAACTACCGAACGAAACCAGTGACATCGAAATCCCGAGCCCTAACGGCTCAATATCTTTGCGGGTTTATCGGCCATCCCATGAAGAAATCCTTCCGGCGTTGGTCTTTTACCACGGCGGCGGATTTGTAATTGGAGACCTCGAAACGCACGATAAAGAATGCCGCCTGCTCTGCGCGAACGCGGGGTGCATCGTTGTTGCGGTCGACTACCGATTAGCTCCAGAGTCACCCTTCCCCGCTGCTGTAGAAGACGCCTGGACTGCACTCCAGTGGGTTGCGACCGAGGGCGAACAACTCGGAATAGATACCGCACGCCTAGCAGTTGGCGGGGACTCCGCGGGCGGAAATTTAGCCGCGGTCACGGCCCTCATGGCACGCGATGCGTCAATCGATCTCAAGCTTCAAATGCTGGTGTACCCAGCTACGGATGCGTCAAAACACCACGACTCATTTACCGAAAACGTAGATGGACCTTTGCTGACTGTTGAGGTAATCGAGTGGTTTTGGTCCCACTATTTGGGTTCCGCATCGGAGCATGAAGTTCGGAACGACTGGCGCTTCTCTCCGGCGACCGCCGATGACCATAGCGGCCTCGCCCCCGCATACATCGCCACCTGTTCTGCCGATCCGTTACGTGACGAAGGGAACGCCTACGCAGTCCAGTTATCTCAAGCTGGTGTCCCGGTGCAGCATTCGCTTTTCGAAGGACAACCGCACACCCTGTTCCAAATGTTCAACGTTTGCCAAGGAGCAAAGGACTTGATTGGCGAATGCGCGATGGCACTGAAGACGGCGTTCGGGTGACCATCGACTTACGCAGAGATCACTGGGGCGTAGCTCATGTGCAAGCTCCCGACCGTCTATCCGCATTCGAAGCTCAAGGGTGGGTCGCAGCCGATGACCGAATCTGGCAGATGGACTCGGACCGACTCAAGGCCCAAGGACGTTGGGCCGAGATTGTTGGCCACAAAGGGGCCAAAGAGGACGCCTTTTTCAGGCGTCTGGGGTTAGCCGAAAAGTCTAAAGCCGACTGGGCTGGTTTGAGCACTGAAGCAAAAGAGATAACAGAGGCGTATGCGCTAGGAGTGAACCGTTGGTTAGGAGAACATCAAGACCAACTCCCCGAAGAATATCGCTACCACGATCTACTCCCCGCAAGTTGGGAAGCGTGGCACTGCCTAGCCGTCTACAAAATCCGCCACATCTTCATGGGAACTCTTCATCGCAAACTATGGCGCGGACATCTCCTCGCGACTTGTGGCCCGCAGATAGTCGAAGCAATGCAAGGCAACATCAATGACGTTTCAATGATTACTCCGACGAACGGTCTTAGTCTCGATCTCCTATCAGGATTACCGGACGTTCTCACTGCTAACTCCAACCTGCTTGATGCCTTAGTTGATATCGATGGCGGGTCTAATTCGTGGGCAATTCACGGATCCCGGACGGCTTCAGGTAAACCCTTGTTGGCTGGAGACCCCCATCGAGGCATTGAGTTTCCGAACGTCTACCACCAATTTCATATGAAATGCCCAGAGTTCAACGCCATAGGACTGGCTTTTCCAGGAGTTCCCGGTTTTCCTCACTTCGGTCACAATGACGAAGTCGCGTGGTGTATCACGCACGGGATGGCAGACGATACCGATCTGTTTGTGGAAACGACCGACCTAGAGAAAATCGATTGGGAACGCGTATCTCTATCCATACGCGACCAAGGGCAATTTGATGTCTATTGCGGCTCAACAGAACGCGGCCCCGTGGTTATCGGAGACCCTGCTGACAAAGTCGCCCTGTCTATCGCCTGGACTGGAACAATTGGCCAGGACACAACCTTCGATGCCTTGTTGCCGATGTTGCAAGCCTCTAGTTGTGAGGAACTTGAAACAGCCGTACAGCCTTGGGTGATTCCCGTGAACAACATGCTCACCGCGGATCGGCTTGGTCACATTTCATTCAAAATTAGGGGACGCGTAATTGAGCGTCCGGTAGCCAATCGGTGGACCCCTGTAGTTGGTGATGCGGCTAACTCATGGACAGGGCTACAAGCAGTCCCGTTCGATGAGCTCCCCGGCATCAGTGACCCACCTGATGGATACATAGTGACTGCAAATAACCGGCCGTCCGATGGTGCTCCATACATATCGCTCGATTTCGCTGGCTCCGCTAGATATGACCGCATCTCACAACTCATAGAAGAACTATCGAATGCCTCGCTGTCGGATATGAAGAAGATCCACAGTGATGTTGTCTCTCTTCGGGCACCCGAAATAGTTGATGCCGTTGTGAAGCGTGTTTCGAAGTTCACTCACCCCCTAGGTGGCTGGCTGGTTCGTTCGCTTACCGGGTGGAACTGTGAAGTTTCGGACAGCTCTGTAGAAGCATCTCTTTACGCAGTTATGCGCCGTCGGTGGTGCGAAAGTGTTGGGGAGCGACTTGGAGTCTCGAATCCACAAACTGGTGCCCCTGGTTGGCCGTCCCCTGAAGCAGCAAGCAGAATGCTTGCAGATGCCGCCCTTGTTTTGTTGGTGGAAAACCGTTGGACCCTAGTGCCCGGACTAGAAACAGACGAAGATTTGGACCAAGCGCTCTCATCATGCATAGATGAAACACTGACTGAGCTCCAGTTGAGGCTTGGCTCTGATACAGAAGCCTGGACGTGGGGTCGCCTCCATAGAATGGTTTCACCGCACCCGCTAGCTTCGATACTTCGCTCAGCACAGCACCTGCACCCCCCAATCGATGCTTGCCCCGGAGATAGCGACACAGTTCGTTGTGGAAGCGTGATACCGGAAAGAGGCGAAAGGGCGTACGCAGCATCGGTTGCTCGCTACGCTTTTGACCTTGCTGACTGGGATAACTCCGGGTGGGTAGTTCCACACGGCGTATCAGGTGTTCGAGGTACAGGACACGACATGGATCAGCGCCAGCTGTGGCTGGACTGTGATCTTCTCCCTATGGCGTTTAGCGATGAAGCAGTCAAAGAAATTGAAGCGAGTTACCGTCAGCTATAACGGTATTCGTAGCGATTTAGCAAACCAGCTTGACAGCTACAACCAATCTGCGACTAGTTTCCACCCATGACACTAACGAGCGCTCAAGCTGCCCTCGAACTAGACGAGGCCCTCGCAGCTACGCACGAGCAGCTTTGGCGGCGTTTAGGTGACTGCGGCACCTGGTGGACCGGCGCCGAGCGAGTTCAGGCGATGTCTGAAGCGCGACAAGCACTCGAGTGCAGTCTCTGCAGGGAACGCTCTGAGGCGCTCACCCCAATGATGGTTTCAGGGGAACACGACTCAGTGTCAAATCTTTCCTCAGAGGCTATTGATTTGGTGCACAGGTTGAGTACTGACCCAGGACGACTATCAAAAGAATGGGCGTCCAAGGTGATTGATTCAATGAGCGAAGAGGCATACGTGGAACTGGCCACCGTCGTTTGTGTCCAGTATGTGATCGATAGTTTCAACCGCTGTCTGGATCTGCCGTTACGTGACTTACCGGATGCTAGGGCCGGCATACCTAGCCGCGTCAGACCAGAAGGAGTAGGCGATGTTGGCGCCTGGGTAAGTCAAACAGTTGATAAATCCTTGGCAAACGTGTCGCGAGCAGCTTCTCTAGTGCCAGACACGGAAATTTTGTGGCGTGAAGTTGTTCAAAGTCACTACAGCCGCGGATCCCAGTTCGCTGACCTGGTTTGGGATCGGGGACTCTCCAGGCCTCAAGTTGAGCTCCTGGCCTCGACAGTGTCAGCGTTAAATGAATGTTTCTACTGAACAGCTGCGCACGTATCACTGCTCCGTGCGAGCAGCGAAGCAATCAGTTCTGAAGCGAACATAGAAAAGCTAGAAGCTGGCGCTGAAGTAGAGCACGGGGAACTCCTTGTTCGGTACGCCGAATCGGCCGTTCGAGGAGACAGCGACCTTGCCACGGTTCGCGAAGAACTTGAATCTGAACTCGGGCAGCTTGGAGTCATCGAAGCTGCAGCTACGGTGTCTGCGTTTGAGGGGTTAAACCGGATCGCAGATGTGACCGGTATTCAATTGGACGCGGGACTCGCTGATGAGTCCGCTGATTTTCGGGCGGCACTTGGACTTGATGCCTATTCGGGCGCTAGCAGTACTTCGTCCCAGGGCACGCCAGCGAGGGCGGACGGGGTGTTGGGGATCTTTAGCTAAAGAATAAGAGTTGTTGCACAAAACCTGCTGAGGCGGTCACTACCCGGCGATCTCAGGTTCGCGGGGCAAGCCAAGGATTCGCTCACCAATTATGTTGCGTTGAATCTCGCTAGAGCCACCCGCTATCGACATACCTGGCGAATAGAGCAAATTGTCAGTTGACGCAGAGTTCAACATTGATTCCGAACCTTGCAGCAATGAATCTAATTGAGCTTCGTCGTAACCAAGCTCACTGTTCATTAGTTTGGCAATCGGAGCAATTAATGGGTCTCCACCTCGACGTTCCATCAACGATTGGAGAGCTTTACCTCTGTTGAGAATCCTGACCACCTCCTCAGATCCCACCGAGTCGACAGCACCAGCCTTTTCAACCATTGTCTCTAGCCGCCGTCGCAGACTGATGACACCAGCAGCTCCTGCCCCTCCACGTTCATCCTGAAGTACTGCCATAGCTACGCCCCAGCCGGCGTTAACCTCACCGAGAACACAGTCGGCTGGCAACAGAACGTCCGTGAAGAACACCTCACAGAATTCACTGTCTCCCGTCATTTGTTTGATAGGTCGAACTTCGATACCGGCTAACTCCATGTCCAACAGAAAAAAAGTTATGCCTTTGTGTTTTGGCTGCTCTGAATCGGTCCGCGCCATGAGGATGCCGTATTGAGCGAATTGGGCATTGGAGGACCAGACCTTCTGCCCATTCAGGATGAAATGGTCACCATCCCTGACAGCTGAGGTTTGAAGGCCTGCTAAATCTGAACCTGCTCCGGGCTCACTAAATAGTTGACACCACAAAATTTCGTTACTCAGAGTAGGACGAAGAAAGCGCTCACGTTGCTGATCGGTGCCGGACCTCAGGATCGCCTCTCCCGCAAGAACGATCCCTTGCAGGTTGAGGTAGGGAGCGACTTCAGAAATCGCACACTCTTCGTGCCAGACGATGTTGTGTCGCGGACTCAAGCCCATTCCGCCGTGCTCCACTGGCCAATGCACTCCCGCCCAACCTTCATTGAAACAAAAGCGCTGCCAATGCATCGCTTGCTGGTGTAAGTGAGGGGGCAGAATTGCTCCATACGCTGGACAGGCATCACCGGAGTCAACAGCCCTGGCGATAAATGCGGCGGTTTGTTCACGGAATTCTTCGAGAGAGGAAATTTCGGCCATAAGGAGAAGGTAGTACTGAGTGATGTTGGCTGCCTAGTCACTTCTTCCCTAGCATCTCGTGTATGAGTGATCTCAGCCATACCGACGACCAACTAACTAATGAAACCGTAGAGCTGCTTCAGCAGCTAATTCGTCAAGAATGTGTCAACACTGGGCAGAGTGATTCCGGGGAGGAAATCCGAAATAGTGACCTTTTGGAAAACTTTCTAGAAGGGCCTGGAGTCGAGCTTGAACGCTTCGACTGTCTTCCAGGTAGGCGATCGATGGTTGCTCGGATCGAAGGGACGGAACCATCGGCACCATCCCTATGTCTTATGGGACACACGGACGTGGTTCCAGTGAGTCCAGAAGGGTGGAGTCGTGATCCTTTCGGCGGTGAACTAATCGATGGAGAAGTTTGGGGGCGCGGCGCTGTTGACATGCTCAACTTGACCTCATCGATGGCCGTTGCCTTTCGACATTTGGCGCGTAGTGGCTTCAGACCTAAAGGAGATCTGGTCTACTTCGGCGTTGCCGACGAAGAGGCGGGTGGAACCTACGGCGCTAAGTGGATGGCCGAGAACCATTGGGATGCGATGGCAGCTGATTATGTCTTGACCGAGTTTGGTGGCCTTCCAACTGAAACGCCCGACGGTAAAAAGATCACGTTGGCAGCCGGAGAGAAGGGTTTGGGTTGGCGGAGGCTGACCGTCAAGGGAACACCTGGACACGGTTCAATGCCGTTTGGCTCAGATAATGCGGTCCTGAAAGCTGCTGAAATTATCAGACGACTGGGGGAGTACCGCCCCGCCGCCAAGTTGACAGAAATGTGGCAACATCAGGTTTCGACGCTGGAACTTGACGACGAAACCAAAGATGCACTGTTGAACCCAGAGTCGGTCTGGGATGCAATCTCGAATTTGGAGTCGCCTGGACTAGCAAAACATCTACATGCCTGTAGCCATACGACCTTCTCTCCCAATGTCGTCCACGGTGGTGTCAAAACGAATGTCATCCCTGACTCTGTCGAAATAGATGTCGACATTCGGACGGCCCCAGGTGACAGTGACCAAGTGGACCGACACCTTCGAGAAGCGCTTGGTGACTTGTTCAATGAGGTCGAAGTTCAGCCGATTCACGATGATCCGGCTACCTTTTCTTCAACCGACACACCGATGTGGCAACTGCTGCAGGAGATGATGCAAAAAGCACATCCTGGCGCCCCATTGATCCCTTCATTAATCGTCGGGGCCACAGACGCCCGTTTCTATCGGGATAGAGGGTCGGTAGCTTACGGAGCTGGACTATTCAGCGACAGGGTGAACTCCTCTGATTTCATGGATCGATTTCACGGTCACGACGAACGCGTTGATGTTGACTCGCTAGCGTTGACGACTCAACTATGGATCGACGTCGTCACCAACTTTTGGGGCAGAGTCGACAGCTGACCACACTGTTAGCCGTCCGAGCAACCGATCTTTGGGGTCACGTGTGACGTTCGGCCAACTCGCAATGAGGTCACGACACCACTGGCATCAAGCTCCCAGATGACCCTCATCAGATTGTCACCATCGGTAACCGGAACGAAGGTCAGGGAGTCACCAGCAGATGATTCCTGGATTTTGCTCCCGAATGCAGTCTTAATAGCGTCTTTTGTTGACCCGATCCCATATCCAGATTTTGTCGTTATCGGACCACTTGAAATATCGACGCGCACGACTTCTCCGTTAACAACCATGAACGAAGCACCAGTGGCTCCGGCCGCCGGCGTGTAGTACTGACAGCTCTCACTACCGGTTGAGGCTGCGTTAAATGTCACCCCGGCTGCTTCTTCGGCATCTGCCAGGGTCTGTCCGATCCGAACAGGTCCTAAACCAGCAGTTGTGATGGTGTCAGCGTTGGTGAGCGTCGGAGGAGTCGTTGTCTCAGATCCGTACCTTTCAGCTGCGGTTTGTATATCACCCGAAGTTGATGCCGCAGCGTCTGTGGTTGTGTCATCTGTGGAGAGTGCCGTCGTCGTGACGTTTGGAAGAGTGGTCGTCGAGTCGCTCGCAGTGCTACTCAGGGAGCAACCCGCAGCTATGAAAGTCAAGGCGCAAAGAAGGCCGCCGAGTTTCTTTACGTGGATCTTTCTGTTTGCCATCTTCACTTCGTTACCTCTTGAGGAGCTTCCCGTCACGGAACGCTGCTGGATCTTGTTTGTAACGACGAGGGTACATCTGTTCAGCTCAACGTGTCGCTTTGCTTGACCGGTTAGTCTGGGGGAGGAACTATGCACGACATTTTGTAACGAGTACGTGAGGTTACAAAGACTAAACGGAGGGTCTCGATGGCCGACACCGAGTTTGACATTGTGATTAGGGGCGGCAAAGTCGTCGATGGCACTGGAGCGGTCGCCCGAACGGCAGATGTGGCTATCAAGGAGGACCGTATTGTCACGGTCGGTGAGGTAACAGGTCGAGGCGTCCGGGAAATAGATGCCACAGGAAAGATAGTGACACCCGGGTTCGTTGACATCCATACTCACCTAGATGCGCAGCTTGCCTGGGATCCAATCGGCTCAAGTTCTTGTTGGCACGGAGTCACTTCGGTGGTCATGGGTAACTGCGGAGTGACGTTTGCTCCTGTGAAGACCGAAGACATTTCTCACCTAGCGGAAATGATGGAATCAGTAGAAGACATTCCCCGCGAAGCAATCCTCCAAGGATTGCCATGGGACTGGCGGACCTACGGCGAATACCTCTCATTCCTCGATGGCTTACCGAAGGGTATAAATGTCGGAGGAATGGTCGGCCACGTTGCCGTGAGATGGAATGTGATGGGAGAAGAGAGCCTCGACGAAGAGCCAGCTAGCGCCGAACAAGTCGCAAAAATGTGTGATCTAGTTGACGAAGCAATAGGCGCAGGAGCTCTCGGATTTTCAACCTCGCGGACCTTGCTGCATAGAACACCAGATGGCCGACCCATTCCCGGAACCTTTGCCGACGACGATGAGCTCTTCGCCTTTGCTGACGTCCTTGGCCGTCACGGCAGAGGAGTATTCGAGTCGGCTCCACGTTTCGAAAAAGCAGGGGCGGACTGGGCAGGACTCAAACACGAAATCCAGACCCTCGGAGAGATCACTCGTCGCAGTGGCCGCCCCTCAACCTTCGGGTTGGTCTACAACGCAGTCCGCCCAGATATGAGCGACGTAGCACTAGCCGAAGTAGCTTCGGAAAACGCTAATGGCGCGGAACTTAGGCCCCAGACCACCTGCCGCCCGATCGGCGTTGTTCTTGGAATCCAAAACCGCACTCCATGGGCGCGCGCCGGCCAGACCTGGAAATCCATGCAAGACATGGATCTCTCAGAACGACTTGCCTTCATCCGGGATCCAGAATCGCGTCAATTGCTTATTGAAGAGGCCAACAACCCTGAACAAATCCACGGCGGCGGCAGCGCGATGGTGGATCTGAGTCGGCTCTACCTACTGGACGCAGAAGACCCCGATTATCGGGTGGGGGTAGACGGTACTCTGGAGGCAAAAGCTGCTCAGTCCGGCGTCACGCCAGTTGAGTACTTCCTGGCTGAAACCGACCGCTCAAACGGATCTGTGATGCTGTCTCTCCCAATCCTTAATCAAGACTACGACGCAATCGAAACGATGATGGAAGACGAAGCCATAGTCATGGGCCTCGCTGACGCCGGTGCTCATGTCGGACAGATCATGGATTCAAGTCAGCCCACCTACTTCCTCAGCCATTGGGTCCGCGACACCGAATTTTTCACCCTCGAAGAAGGCGTTCGGAGAATTACATCAGATACAGCAGACCTCTTTGGCTTGGTCGACAGAGGCCGAATAGCTGAAGGGGCATACGCCGATATAAATGTCATCGATTTTGAGAAACTTTCCCTCACCGGCCCGGAATACGTCCACGACTTTCCAGGAGGCGCCGGGCGATACATCCAACGCGGCGCTGGGTACAACGCGACAATCGTGAACGGAAAGGTATTCATGGAAGACGGCCAACACACCGGTGAACTAGCGGGTATGACTCTGAGGTCAACCGACTGACAGCTTTTGCTGTTCTGACGGTAGGGTGCTGCCATGGCTTCAGCACCGCAGATGAATATCAACGAACAAGCGACCTATCGAGTGACTCTCCAAACCAACAAGGGAGTCATAGTGATGGACCTTGACCCTCAATTAGCGCCGAACACAGTCAACAACTTCGTGAACCTAGCCCGCGATGGCTACTACACCGGCTTGACTTTTCACCGCGTCGTCCCAGACTTCGTTGTACAGGGCGGATGCCCGGAAGGAACAGGGACCGGCGGACCTGGATATCGCTTTGATGACGAACCAGTGACTGGTGAATACACTTTAGGAGCGGTCGCCATGGCTAATGCCGGGCCCAATACCAATGGCAGCCAGTTCTTCATTTGCATTGACGACTGCCGGTCGAAACTCGCGCCCTCCTACAACCTGTTTGGTTTCGTGTCGAACGGGATGGACGTAGCTCTGAGTATCGAAGTCGGTGACGTAATGGAGACCGTCGAAATCGAAGAGATTGCCGCTTCGTAACTACCGCTGAAGCAAGGTGGCTCCAACAGGTATGGTGTGGTCTCTAGCCAAAGGGGCCTGATATGAGTGATGTAGTCCTTTACGACGAGATTGACGGTGTGGCCCTGATCACACTGAATCGTCCTGAACGTCTGAATTCCTGGACAGGTGAGTTGGGTTCGGCGTACTTCGATGCGCTTGACCGAGCGTCCGAATCAGCTGAAGCCAAAGCAATTGTCGTTACTGGTGCAGGCCGAGGGTTTTGTTCCGGCGCTGACATGGACATGCTGCAGGGCATAGGGGCACGTGACGGAGAAGAAGAATCGGCGCCGAAGCTGCGCAATGAGCGACATGATTATGCACTCACTATTCCGAAGCCGGTTGTTGCAGCGATAAACGGAGCGTGTGCCGGTCTTGGATTCGTGCACGCAATGATGTGCGACATTCGTTTCGCTGCTGAAGGAGCGAAATTTACGAGCGCATTTGCTCGGCGCGGCCTGATCGCTGAACACGGCGTTTCCTATATGTTGCCGCGCGTAGTTGGGCCATCTAACGCTCTTGACATCTTGATGTCTGGACGGGTCTTCCTGGCAGAAGAGGCTAAAGATATGGGAGTCGTAAGTCGAGTGCTGCCGGCAGATGAACTCGTCGACGCCACAATGGAGTACGCACGAGAATTGGGTCGCTACAGCGCACCATGGTCAATGGCCCAAATGAAGAACCAGATTTGGAGCCAACTGGATATGGCGCGAACGGAATCCCTAGAGGAATCTAACCGTGTGATGGCTGAGTCACTGAAAAGGCCGGATTTCAAGGAAGGCGTTGCGAGTTTCGTCGAAAAGCGAGACCCATCTTTCGAGCCTGTAGTCGGATCCTAAAAATCGACCCAAAGTCCATGTAGATGCCACAACGGGCGGTAGCGTCGCTGCGATGACAGAAACTCTTGGAGCGTTCGCTGTTCTGGCGTGGCTGGCCTATTTAGCCAGCCGGCTGCTGGCGCGACGACACCTCCCCGAGTTAGTCGGCTTTTTAATAGTGGGTGCGCTACTAGGGCCATCAGGAATTGAACTGGTAAGCGAACATGAGCTTTCATCTTTACGGCCACTGACGGAGATAGCGCTAGCTATTTTGATGTTCGTCATCGGTGAGCGGGTGTCTACGAGGGCTCTGAGAGCGGCAAAGTGGACATTGACAACAGGGGCAACTCAATACGTATTGAGTGCTGTCCTGGTTTTTTGGGCCACTCGAGCAGTGGGGGCCGACAGGTCAGTAGCGCTGGTGTTGGCCGCGTTAGCTGGGGCTGGGGCACCGATGACAATTGCTCACATCGTTAGTTCTGTAAAAGCTAAAGGAGACTATGCAACAGGAGTAGTGGGCACCCATGCCGTCTCAGACGCGTTAGCAACGACAACTTTCGCAGCTGTGTTGCCGATAGCGACCATCTTGGCCGACCAAGATGCCGATATATCTGCAGCTGTAATTGATTTCATCCAATTAGGTATCGGCGGAACTGTCCTCGGTCTCTTAGGCGGCTGGTTTATATCTCGGCTTGGCTTTCAAATTGAAACGTCAGGAGAACTCCTCTTATTCGTTCTTGTTCACATACTTCTGGGCTGGGCGGTTGCCGACTGGTTAAACATTTCGCTCCCACTTGCGGCATTGATGGCAGGGGCAACAGCCGCCTCAGTATCTCCCGAAGCATTTTCTCTGCGCTTGTTTCGGACTGTTCGAACTATCGAACAACCGCTGTATCTGCTGTTCTTCGCTCTTGCAGGCGCATCCATTCACCTTGACGACATTGGCGGTGTCGGCGTCGTTGGGGTTGTTTACATAAGCGTAAGAGTCGGGGCGAAGATTATCGGCGGCCTGATCGGCGGCTTATTTGGAGGTTTAGGTTGGAGGATTGCTCTGCGCCTAGGCGTCAATCTCACGCCCCAAGCAGGAGTTGCTGTTGGGTTAGCGGTTTTAGCAAGCGAAGTGTTAGGACCTCCCGGAGCAGAAGCTGCGACCGTAGTACTTGGGTCTGTGGTCCTATTCGAACTTGTGGGACCGCTGCTTGTTGCGAAGGACCTTCAAGGCTCAGGTAGTGAGGCCGAAACTGGACCAACGGACCCGACACAAGTTGATTTACCTAGTCGGGTCTTGGTTGCTTCGTCGATGAAGGCAGAGATACCTGAATGGTTAATCGATATTGCTGCTCGGTGGCGATCTCGGTTGGTTGTGTATCAGCCTGAAGAACCGGAATCAGAAGCAGTCAAAAAGCTACTGGCTCAGTGCGCGACCAAGGACGTAGAAGTGGAGTTCCGGACCTTACGCAATGAGAGCTTTACAGGCGCTGTCGTGCGAACTTCATCTGAGGTTCAGGCTGACATGGTGATTTTATTTGCGGAACGCCCTCAAGGAGCCACATCGAGGCTCGTGCTATTTCCTGCGGAACGAATAGCTAGAGAGTTGACAGTTCCAGTGCTGACCTTCCCAGTCGGGACTCAAGGCCCACCGGAACCACTCCAAAAGGCTCGGCGCTGGCCTTGGTTAAATTAAGTTCGTTTTAGCAATTGATCCGACAGGGCCGCAGTGGGCACACTGTTATGACCTGATGAAGGGGTACTGATGTCTGAGCGAGTAACGGTGAACATCAACGATGGTGTCGCTGACGTGCGCCTGAACCGACCAGAAAAACTGAACGCGCTGGACAACGCAATGTTCCGGGCGATTGTAGACGCAGGAGAAAATCTCAAAAGGCGTTCAGAGGTGAGAGCGGTAGTGCTAAGTGGCGAAGGCAGGTCCTTTTGTGCCGGCCTAGACTTTTCATCATTCCAAGCAATGGGAACCGATGAGAAAGATCATCAAAACGAGGCATCTGAAGATCATCTAGAAGGTCGGATCACCCACCTTGGCCAACAGGCCGCTTGGGTATGGCAAGAATTAGAGGTCCCAGTGATTGGAGCCATATCAGGCCACGCGTTAGGGGGCGGCTTTCAAATAGCGATGGGACCTGACATACGAATCGTTCACCCAGACACCAAAATGTCGGTTCTAGAAATTAGGTGGGGCCTCGTACCAGACATGGGGGCTTCGGTGCTGCTGCCACCTGTGGTTGGCTTGGATGTGGCGAAAGAAATGTATTTCACGGGCAAAATGATTTCCGGAGCGGAAGCCGTCGAACTTGGCGTTGCTACGCGGGTGAGCGATGACCCTCATGCCTCAGCGATGGAGTTAGCTGGAGAGATCGCTGGAAAGAATCCCGAGGCCGTTCGACGGATGAAAACGATCCTGAACGGATTGCCAGAACGCTCCACTGCAGAACGCTTTGCCGCGGAGCGAGAACACATCGGAGCGTTGATCGGTACACCAAACCAGAAAGAGGCGGTTACATCTTTCTTTGAAAAACGCCCGCCGAATTTTGAGTGATGAACATGACAGTAAAGGCATGTGAGGCGTGACCGTCTCTCTGGAACGCTTACTGACCGAGGCCAGCGAGTTGGCACAAGCAGCTGGCGCTTTGACGCTCGACTGGTTTCGCCGCTCAGGTCTGCAAATCGAATCCAAACTAGATGGATCCGAGGTAACTGACGCTGATCGAAGCGCGGAACGATTCATTCGAGATGAGCTCCAACGACTGCACCCGAGTCACTCGGTAGTAGGTGAAGAAGAAGGTGGATTATTCGAACCGGGCAACATGACCTGGGTCATTGACCCCATTGATGGGACTCGGGGATTTGTGCGAGGGGTGCCTCTGTACGCCACGCTTCTTGCCGTTGTCGATGACTCTGGCCCCCTGGTGGGCGTCATACATCTGCCCGCCCTGAACTCAACAGTTGCGGCCGCGCGCGGTATGGGATGTTGGCATGACGGCGAACACTGTTCAGTAAGTACGGTTTCTGAGCTTGATGGAGCTCTAGTGAACACAAGCAGCTATGACACCTTCTCGGACTCTGCCCTTGTGGCCTTAAAAAGGTCAAAGGCTCTGATGAAAACCTGGGGAGACGCGTTTGGATATTACTTAGTGGCGACCGGACAAGCCGACGCAATGATCGACCCCATCTGTTCACCGTGGGACCTCGCACCAATGCCGGTGATATTGGAAGAAGCCGGAGGAAAATTTACAGACTTTAATGGTGAAGCGAACCTCGACTTAAGCGCCGGCCCTGACTCGATCAACGGCATCGCATCAAATGGGATAATACATAACAACCTCCTAGACATTATGAGTTCACTATGACTGAACGCGCAGAGAAGATGCCTCAATGGGTGCCGCGAGCCACCGCCATATTTCTTGGAGGAGCGACCCTCGTAGCGGCCCTCGTGTGGATGCTTTTTCGAGTGCGCTCCTTGATTATCGTCATCCTCGTTTCTTTGTTCCTCTCATTTGCAATTGAACCCGCTGTGAACTGGCTAGCTCGTCGAGGTTGGCGACGTGGACCCGCAACACTTTCAATGTTCGCCCTAATACTCCTAGCGGTCGGTGGCTTTCTGTATGCGATGGGTTCGGTACTCGCTGACCAAATCACCAAGTTGACAGCGGAAGCGCCTGGTTACATACGTGAGATAGAGGAATGGCTGGAAGCTCGATTTGGGATCGTCCTAGAGACGGACGCTCTAGTTGCAGAGTTTTCAAGTGGGGGTAGCGCTGCGCGACTGGCTTCTAACATCGCTGGAGATTTGGTGTCCATAGGAACGGCTTTGATGTCACTGATCTTTCAAACATTGACCGTTCTACTTTTCACTTTCTACCTCGTTGCTGACGGCCCGAAACTCCGTCGCCTCCTATGTTCTGCGTTATCCCCTAAACGGCAGGCGCTGATGTTGAAAGGTTGGGAAATAGCGATCGACAAGACCGGCGCCTACATCTATTCGAGAACGTTGCTGGGCTTAGCCGCTTTCCTAGTCCACTGGCTCATCTTTGCTCTTCTGGGAGTGCCTTCACCAGTACCGTTGGCTTTGTGGGTGGGCATCATGTCGCAATTCGTCCCGGTCGCAGGGACGTACTTAGCCGGCCTGCTCCCCATTCTGATCGCCCTACTAAACGAACCAATTAGTGCGCTCTGGGTGTTGTTAGCAATAGCCATTTATCAACAGTTAGAAAATTACTTGTTTGCTCCGCGGATCACTTCACAGACGATGAATATCCACCCAGCAGTTGCCTTCGGGACCGTGATTTTGGGCGCATCCTTGCTAGGCGTCGTGGGAACCCTCCTTGCAGTGCCAGTTGCAGCTACTGTCCAGGCCTTTGTGTCGACCTACATAAGACGCCATGAACTCATCGAGTCAGATCTGCTAGATGACGAAGGGGCCGAAGGAGAAGAGACAGAATGAATCTCGATTAAAATTGCGGCTATTGCTAACAATTGCCGATGATCAACTCGAAGACGGCTGTGTCCTCAGATTTATGCTCAACAAATAGGTCAAGACCGGCTGTGTCTAGTTCAGGGCCTTCATCAAATTCTAAGACGAGAGCAGAAGCTCCGGTGCGTTGGACGATCAGTGCGTCACGAACCTCGGGATTAGAGTTGGCAGACCTGAGTACGTTAAGAAGGCGGGAACAGTCAGCTGCTGAGGTAACAGTGCTTTGGACTGTTTCGATCAGGGAATCGAAAGACTGAGTGTCCTTTGACTGGTAGGCGATCTCCCATTGTGGGCGTTTAATTCTGCGCCTTAACCCGGAATCTCGGAGGCGTCGAACTAGTTCCCGACTATCGATCGTTGTGGCGCCCATTTCAACGGCCCGCTGATATTCGACTTGATCAATATCGTAATGGTCGCCCTGAAACCCAATGCGACGCTTACCCAGTTGCTGGGCAAACTGATGGAGTTCATGAAATGAAAGATCCGACACCATGTGGCCCCACAACCCACCTCTCCACGGCCAGATTGGCGTGTCGACGAGAATCATGAAGTGGCTGCCAACATTTCGTCAATGAGTGAATCGTATTGGGGCGTCACATCTCGCCAACTGAACTTTGAAACGTATTCCATAGTTTCTTGTCTATAGCGATGAACCTCTTCTCTAGATTGAACCAGGGTTAAACGAAGGGAGTCTTCCAGCGACCCACGGTAAAGAAATTTCGAGGATAAGCCATCGGGGACTATCTCTGGATAGGCGAGTCGATCCGGGAGCAGAGGCCTTGCTCCAGCGGCAATAGCTTCAGCAACAGCAAGGCCGAAGAACTCATGTTTTGCGGTCGAAATGACCACGTCGCTGCGACATAGGACCTGGCGGTAGATGTCATACGTTTGTCGTCCCGACAAAAGGACGCGATCAGCAAGATGACTCTTTAGGCGGCTATATGCTTTTTCGCCACCAGGTTCAACCTCACCAAGCGCGTAGAGTTCAAACTCGTGCCCTTCGGCGGCCAAGACAGTTGTGGCATGGACGAATTCGCCCGGATTTTTGTCATGGGACCAACGGTGGTTCCACAAAACTCTGATCGGTCCACCAAGGGTTATCGGGCGAAGTCCTGAGGTATCAATCCCCACAGGTAAAACGTGGACATTATTGAGTATTGATTTGATCTTCGACCCAGAGCCACGTACGAGCCCGTTGGCGAAGTCGGGCATCTTTTCTACCAATAAGTCAGCATGAAATTGAGTGGCAACCGCTATACAGTCTGCGCTCGTTATAGCGTTCCAATCGTTAATCATCGCCCGATAAGGTTGGCCACCCTTTGGGCCTGGTGGGTATCCGATTTGACTTTCATGCATGTAAAGAAGAGTTGGTGGTCGTCGCTTAGACCGATGGACAAGGCCGAAAACGGTTGCGAGGTCTATTGGAGTGCTAGCTACTAGTGCGTCAATGGGTTGACGCATTTCGTTGATCGCTTCAGCAAAACGTGTTGGAGCGGTTACAAGAGACCGACGCCAGCCTGAGTCGGAACCGTTGACTACGTCAATGGTGTGTCTGCTATTTGAACGCCAGCCTTCAACCCAACTTCGATGAGAGCCTTGGTACCAAGGTTCAAGAACAAGAACGTTCGCCACGCAAACGAAACTACATGGGTCCTTCACTTCTGAGGAATAACCCGGCAAACTGACGCTTCGTGTTGAAGATATTTTTCTCATCGTTGCTTGCGTTAGCAGTGCTCTTGGTTGGAGGTCCAGCCAACGCGGCAAAGGTAGAAACCGCAGGTGGTGCTTCTAGCTATGGGCAGCCTGACCAACTATCGGTGGCGTCTGGGGTCACAGCGATGACCTCCCGACCTGATGGGACCGGCTACTGGATAGCAACGTCAGATGGCTCGGTCCTGAATTTTGGAGCCGCAAGTCATTTTGGCGATATGAGCGCAGTGACGCTAAATAAACCACTGGTAGGCATGGCATCAACTGCGACAGGAAATGGTTATTGGCTGGTCGCTAGCGATGGAGGCATCTTTTCCTTCGGAGATGCATCCTTCTACGGATCTACTGGAGCACTCGTTCTTAACAGTCCCATTGTCGACATGGCTGCTTCTGCAACTGGCGCCGGATATTGGCTTGTTGCCGCAGATGGCGGCGTTTTCTCCTTCGGCGATGCCGCCTTTTACGGATCAACGGGAAATCTGGTACTTAACAGACCGATAGTAGGCATGCTCTCAACAAAATCGAGTTTGGGTTATTGGCTTCTCGCCGACGACGGAGGGATCTTCACCTTCGGTGACGCCGGCTTCTACGGCTCGGGACCAGGTCGAGGGTTTAGAGATCCTTTCGCAGGAATGATCCCAACGGTTGATGGAGATGGTTACTCATTAGTGCACTCCAATGGTCGGATCACCGCATTTGGAAGCTCCACGCTTGCTAAGGCTGCTACCTGTGACTCTTGGCCAGTTTCTGACATGTCAGTTTCAGGCGTTGGAGCGGTCCTTTTGCGAACATCTGCCGAGGTACCAAGCGATTCGCCTTCAAAACATTCGGCTGCGCTGGACGCCGCTTATATTCAGAAACTCATTTCACACTCTCAAGCCTGTCAGAGCTACCAGCCCCCGCAATTACAGTCCCTAGCGTCTCCGCTGCTTGAACCAGTGAAGACCTCTGGCTACGGGTGGCGTCGGCATCCGGTTTGGGGAGATCTCTCAATCCATAACGGCGTTGACTTCATAGGACCTAATAGGACCTCGGGAGGTGCAGCATTGGCTGTAGCGAGTGGAACTGTCGTAGCGGTCACGGATCTAACCGCATACGGCACAACAGTCATCGTCGATCATGGAGGACAAGTCGCATCAGTGTATGGCCACCTAAAGGACTCAGAGGTTGAACCCGGCCAAGAAGTAGAGGTAGGAGCCTCTCTTGGTTTTGTAGGGTCAACCGGGGTGTCTACAGGAGCCCATCTCCACATGGAACTCTGGTTGAACGGTGCCACCGTGGATCCACTTCTCTATTTGGTAATGCCTTAACGACAGCGGGGTTAGGTAGCAAAACTAAAAGGCTTCGAGGTGTTCCAGGACGGCATCGATGAATCCAAAGTTTTTTGGCGTAGCGAAATGGTCGCAGCCTCGTAACTCGGTATAGGTCGCGTCTGTGAGAGCGTTCAACAAGGGGTCGGCCGGTCCGGCGAAATCTTCAGTGCCAAGCACCACTCTGACGGGGTGAGTGATCTGGGCAAATTCATTTTCACCAAGAGGATGATGTTTTCGGCGCATGAAAGCCGCTAAAGCAACGCCGTCCTGATCTGGTTCTGCAGCGTAGCGAGCAAAGGTTTGAGCATGCACATCGTCATCGTCAGCCTCTCCTTGTACTCCTTTAGCGATTCGTTCCGCCTGTTCTTCGTCGCGCTCGAACAGGTTTCTTCCCACGCCGGAAACTACGAGCTTTCCGAACTTGTCAGGAGCAATAGCAGCCATACAAAGAAGAGTCCTAGCGCCCATCGAAAACCCAACGCCATCCACTGGCCCTTCGGGAAGTCGAGCGGCCAGATCTTTTTCCATATCTGCGTAGGCAGCTGGGTCATGGTGCTTTTCAGCCGATCCATGACCGGGAAGGTCCCAGGCGATTACTTCGCGCCCAGCATCAGTCAGAAGTTCGATGATGCCTGTCGGCGCCCAAGTGGACTCAACCGAACCAGTGAAACCATGTAAGAGCAGAACAGGGTTAGCCATGGAGCCATTCTGTCAGAACACATGTGTTTGTGTTGGAGCATCTCCGCACTTAGGGGGATCTCCCTTGATTCGATTACCGTAAGGGAGAGATATCTAGGAGGAGAAACAAAATGCCAGCCTCAAGCGACCAGCCAATCCGAATCGCTAATTGCAGCGGATTTTTCGGAGATCGATTATCAGCGGCCAAGGAAATGGTTCACGGTGGGCCCATCGATGCGCTGACGGGGGACTGGCTGGCAGAACTAACGATGCTGATCTTGTCTCGGATTCAAGCTAAAGCCCCAGGGGGAGGCTACGCCCGGACGTTTGTAACCCAAATGGAAGATGTCATGGGTGAGTGCCTTGACCGAGAGATCAAAGTCGTCACCAATGCCGGTGGCTTGAACCCGGAAGGTTGCGCTGACGCAGTCCAGGAAGTGGCGGACCGATTAGGCCTTAACCCTTCAATTGCCTATGTGGCCGGTGATGACCTAACTCCGCGGCTAGTCGAGCTCATGGACTCGGGGAACGATTTCCCGCACCTTGATACCGGACAACCATTAGGTGACCTTGCAAAGCGCATTGTCACAGCAAACGCATATATCGGCTGTTGGGGAATCGTCGAGGCGCTGAACCAGGGAGCCGACATAGTAGTGACCGGAAGGGCGACAGACGCTGCGGTGGTGGCTGGCCCAGCAGCTTGGCACCACGGCTGGCAAAGGGACGACTGGGATGAATTGGCTGGGGCAATTGTTGCAGGACATGTCATTGAATGCGGAGGTCAAGCGACAGGCGGAAACTATTCATTCTTCACTGAGATCGAAGATTTAACGTATCCAGGTTTTCCGTGGGCAGAGGTCTTCGCTGATGGCAGTTCAATAATTGGTAAACATGACGGCACTGGAGGGGAAGTATCGGTTGGGACAGTTACCTCTCAGCTTCTTTACGAAATTCAGAGCGAGCGGTATTTCAACCCAGACGTAGTTAGTCGTTTCGACACGATAAAGGTCGAAGAGGTAGATAAAGACCGGGTGAAAATCTCAGGCACGCGAGGAGAACCTGCACCAGAGCAACTCAAAGTAGCGATGAACTACCAAGGTGGTTTTCGAAACCAAATTTCTATCGGTCTGACCGGGTTGGACATCGAAGCAAAAGCTGAATTAATTGAACGCCAGTTTTGGAACAGCTGCCCATATGGGCCTGAAGACTACGAAACAGTCGTGCGTAAATTCCTACCCACTAACAAAGAGAATCCGGCTACGAATGAAGAGGCAGTGGCGGTCTACAAGATCATTGTTAAAGATCCTGACGAAAGGAAGGTGGGAAGAGCGTTCTCGAATGCCGGAACTGAAATTGGGCTCTGCTCAATTCCCGGCATGTTTGGGACAGGAGGAGGCCCGGGGGCAGGCCAACCGTTCGGTGTGTATTGGCCAACTTTGGTTGATTCGGACCTCGTCCCAATGGAGGTCGTCGTCGACGGCAAACTTACAGTGATCGACAGCACGCCACCACTTGATGGTCAGAAGATCAGTACCCCAGAGCTTGCATTGCCAGACCTTCCCCAAGGAGTAACTAGGTCGTCACCTTTAGGAGCATTGTTTGGGACTAGATCTGGAGATAAGGGCCCGAACGCGAACCTGGGGATCTTTGCTCGCTCTGCGGAAGCGTACGTTTGGTTAGCTGATTTCCTGTCCATCGATAGGTTAAAAACGCTTATGCCTGAGGCAGATGAAAGACATATTGATCGTTACCTCCTCCCCAACTTGTTGAGTCTGAACTTTATTTTCCATGGGCTCTTAGAGGAAGGAGTCGCCGCTTCGACTAGGCAGGACCCTCAGGCAAAGGCCTTAGGTGAATATTTGAGGGCGAAGATTGTCGACATCCCTGAAGTCCTGTTTCGTTAAGAGTCACAGAAGCTGAGTATCAGGTTCGGAGATAACGGGATTTGTTAGTGTGCCGATTCCCTCAATGGTGATTGAGACCTCATCACCTTCAACAAGCATCTTGGGTGGATCCCAGTACAGCCCTACACCGGCAGGTGTTCCGGTAGCAATGACAGTGCCTGCTTCGAGGGTGAAGGCTGACGAAAGATGGTGCACGATGTCAAAACAATCGAAGATCAAGTCGTCGGTATTTGAATCCTGACGAATTTCGCCGTTAACTCGAGTGGTTAGCTGCAGGTTGTGTGGATCAATCGAGTCGCTTGTAGCCATCCATGGACCCATAGGGCCGTGAGTGTCCCAAGATTTGCCCATCAGCATCGTTGGGCTCGCCCGTTGCCAATCTCTGACACTTACGTCGTTCATGACCGTGTAGCCAGCGATTACCTCTCGGGCGCGATCAAGCGGGACGTGTCTGCACCGTTTACCGATCACGATGGCTAACTCACCCTCGTAATCAACCTTTTCTGGGGCGATCGTCGGGATATGGATACCAGCGCCAGGACCAATTATGCAGTTGTGATGCTTAGTGAATATCACCGGTGTGGTGGGTACTTCTCTGCCACCCTCCTCGGCGTGCGCTCGATAATTCAAGCCCACAGCCAGAATTGCCGGCGGGGCACCTACAGGGGCTAGAAGATGTGCATCAGATAGTGCCGTCCGTGCACCCAGAACCAATTCTTCAAGGGTTACCCCAGCAGCCAAGAGTTGAGGGAGGTCATCATGATCGGTATCGAGGTCAACTAATTCGTCATCAACGACTGAAGCAACGCGGATGCTGCCCTCGCGGAGGTGTCGAGCAATAAGCATGTAGGGACCATAGTCCTGACCCGAGCAGAAGGAGAGGTGCGCTTCATAAATACTGGCCTTCAGGTTTGCCTCCCCTCTTGTCCTTCTGGCCACACTCTGGCACCCTTGCATTTCACATCCTTTGTCACCTGATGTGAAACGAGAGATCAAAATCTGATGCGCGGACCCGAAGCGAGCATGGACTCAATAACTGACTCGGTCACCGGTTTACCGGACGGTCGCGTCCTCTCTGTAGTACTTGAGCGCAAAATGGCGTTGGCCCGAAGAACATTAAAGCCAATATCAGTCGTTTACTTCGAACTGGATGAGTTCGAATCCTTCGCGCCTTATGTGCGAGAGCATGCTATGCGATCGACTTCGAGGGTGATTATTAACACCGTGCGCGAATCAGACACTATTTGTGATTTAGGCGGTGGTGTGCTGGTTGCCCTCCTAGATGACACGTCCGAAGCGGGAGCGGTGTGGGCTGCAGATCGAGTCAGAAACGCGAACTCCGAATCACCTTCTCGTGACATTGTGACCCTCTCAGCTGGCGTCGCGTGTTATCCATCTCACGCCATGGACGCACAAGATCTCCTAGACGCAGCTGAATCTGCGTGCCGTAACGCTCAATCCCATGGGTCAGGTCGAATTGAAGTCGCTGCCGAGGGCGAAGGCTCTTAAGAGATCCATAATTCGAGCTAGTGTCGGTTGCCTCTGGAAAGAGGCGGCCCCATGGAAACTACATATGACAATCTTGAGATTGATGTTCCTGAAGATGGAATAGCTCGAATAACCCTGAACAGGCCCGAGCGACTTAACGCAATGACTTATGGCCTAGTTGCTGATTTGCATGGAGCGTTGGACGTTATCGACAACGATCACTCCACACGTGTCGTCATCCTCACAGGCGCTGGCCGAGGTTTCTGTGCGGGTCTCGATTTAACAGGCTTCGGCAAGATTCCGGGCACTGAGGAGTTCGGAGAACAACAACAGGGAATGGCCGTGCAGCAATACATAGCCGAGTTGGTTCATCGTATGCGTGATGTAAGACAACCAATAATTGCTGGAGTGAACGGCGCTGCGGCTGGTGGTGGATTCGCATTAGCTTGCGCTAGTGATGTCCGCTACTGCGGCGCTTCCGCGAAATTCGGGACTGCTTTCGTTCGGCTTGGAATTTCCGGTTGCGATATTGGGGTCAGCTGGATGCTGCCACGCCTTATCGGCGCGTCTAGGGCGTGGGAACTGATGCTGACTGGACGCGTGATCGATGCACAGGAAGCCAACCGGATAGGTCTCGTTACTAACGTCGTCGCGGATGAAGATCTAGCGGAAAAGTGTCTGTCGGTCGCTAGGGAAATATCGGGCAATAGTCCCTTCGGAGTTTGGATGACGAAAGAAGTGATGTGGTCCAACCTTGAGATTCCGAGCTTGCGCGCCGGTATAGACATGGAAAACCGTACTCAGATTCTTTCCGCGGGGACCGAAGACAGCAAACAGGCGATGAGTTCATTTCTAGGAAAAGGGGAAGTGAACTGGAAAAACCGCTGAACTAGTCTACTTAGTAGCTAGCGGTGCCCGAGGCGGTAACCCGAGGCTCGGCGGCACCGGACAACACATTTCCTTCAACGCTGATTATGTGCGCATGACCAAAGGCACTGTTGTTGGCAGGCAATGAGTTAACAATGTGCCCCAATCGCTCCAAGTTGGTAATCAAGCTCAGGTCCTGACCTTCTATCTCTAGGATGACTTCCGTTGGCTCCGCCCAGGTATTGAACCCGTTCGAAGAGGAAGCAGCGAATCGCCAACGTGGGGCAGCGAGAGCCTGCCCCGGGTCTTCGCCTGCTACAAACAAGCGAGCTAGCAGTTGTAACACCACCTGCGGCTGAGAATCGCCACCCATTGTGCCAACCAGAGAGCGCAGGGTTCCGTCGAGATTTTCCACTACTGTCGGAGCCAATGTATGGGGCGGACGCTTACGGGGTCCATATGCGGCAGGGCTATCGGGATTAGGCGAAAATCCAATTCCACGGTTATGCAGCGAAATTCTGGGGTTTGGGAGAAAAACCAAGGCGCCCCACCCTGATGCGTTCGACTGGATTAATGACACTCCCATGCGATCCGCATCCACGGCATTTAAATAGATGGTGTCACCATCGTTCACGCCTGTCGGCAACCTCGAAGTATGGAGCGGGCTGATAGCAGATACCCGTGGCTGCAAACGCTCCGGATCCAGCAACCAGTCGCCGTCCGCGTCTTGGTGGAGCACATCTGGCCGGTCAAAGCCCGCTTGCAGAGATGCTTCGGCCAGTAAGTGCCAAAACAGAGGGTCAGAAGAATCAGCCGGTATTTCCAGCTGATTAGCAATCCACGCCGACGAAAGACATAGGTATCCCTGGGAGTTTGGTGGCAAACTCCAAATTCGTTGACCAAAAGCCTCAACTGCGAGCGGTTCGACCCAATCTGCCTGGATGTCCTGCAGGTCTTCGCTGGTGTATTCACCGTCGCCGAAGGCAACAAATTCCTCCCCAAATGCTCCTCCGTAGAAAGCTTCGCGGCCGCCGTGGGTGATGCCCTCAAGAGTTTCACCAAGGCTGCTGCGCCGAATGAGTTCCCCGGTCTGCGGCAGCCCGTTGATGAAATAATCCTCGGTGTTATCGATGTGCTCCAAGAGTTTCGTTGCTTGGGCACATTCAGCACTTATAGGGAAACCCTGAATGGCAAGATCAATTGCGTCAGCAAAAATTTGATCCAAAGGAAGTCGACCGAATCTTTGGTGAAGAGCAAGCCAGCCATCGACGCACCCAGGGATAGTGACACTTCTGGGATCCTTATGGAATGGCATTTCTTTAAAGCCGTCTTCGTGCAAGTTATCTAGATCAGCACCGCTTCCGCTGCGACCACTTGCGTTTAATGCAAAAGGACGCGGTTCTCCTGGCACATGAACAAGGGCCCAGAGATCCCCACCGACACCACACATATGTTGGCTTGTTACCGCCAATACGGCAGAGGTAGCGATAGCAGCATCAGCTGCATTCCCTCCCTTACGCAACACCGATACCCCAGCGCTGCTAGCTAAATGATCGATTGAGCACACCATCCCATTTCGCGCGTAGCGCGTAGCGAAAGGCACTGAGGGGCCGTAATCAGTCACGAGTACTCGGGTGGTATCAGTACATTCGGATTGAGGACTCCTCGCGGGTCAAGACCCTTCTTGATCGCACGAAAGGCTGCTAACTCAGCTTCAGATCGATTGAGATGGAGAAATTCTCGCTTGGCTGTTCCGATTCCATGTTCTGCTGAGATACTTCCGCCGAGTTGAGCTACATAGTTCAGAACGACGTCATCGACGCCCTCATTGGGCTCATCCCCATCGGCACCCAAAATATTGACGTGAACATTGCCATCTCCTAAATGACCAAACATGACAGTTGTGGCTTGGCCGTCAACCCTAGAAATCAATGCAGGAACCTCGGTCACGAACTCAGAAAGCCGAGATGCCCCGAGCGTCACATCTAGCTTGTGAGGTGTTCCTTGGGTGGCGATAGCTTCTGTGATCTTTTCTCGGTATTGCCATAGGCCGTTTCGAGTTGCGGTATCCAAGCCAACTGCGACATCTACAGCCAACGGCCCGAGGTCGTCAATGGCATGAGCTAACTCATCTGTCGGATCGGTGTTAGCAGCTACTTCGACGATAAGCCAAGCCTGAGATCCAGCGCCCACAGGAACCGAAGCCCCAATGTGATTCGAGACTAACGACATAGCTTCACTGAATATGACTTCGACCGCTTGCAAGGCAGGGAGAGCGCGTCGCAACTGTGATGTGGCAACCACGGCGTCATCCACAGTCTTAAACGCAATCATGGCTGAGCAGCGCTCGCTTGGACGAGGATGTAGGCGTAAGCGTGCCTTCGTGATGATGGCTAGCGTGCCTTCACTGCCAGCCAACAGGCCAGGAAAGTTGTATCCAGTGTTGTCTTTCTCCAGACCTTCGAGGTGACTGATTACCGAACCATCAGACAAAACAGCTTCGATACCCAAAAGCTGATCTCGCATGGGGCCGTAACGAACGACGTTGATTCCACCGGCGTTAGTCGCAATCATTCCACCAATTGTGCAGCTATCCCGAGCGGCTAGGTCTACTCCTATTTCCAAGTCGAAAGGCGAGACGTGTGTTTGAGCTTGCGCCAGTGTCACACCTGAATCAACTGTGACTTGCTGCGCTAATGCGTCGACAGGGTCGCAGTGATCCATGCGTAAAGTTGAAATAACAATCTCCTGATGAAGCGGAATACTTCCGCCCACCAACCCGGTATTGCCGCCTTGTGGAACGATGCTCAGACCGGCACTCAGAGCGACTTTCACTAGCTCTGAAACCTGGGATGTGTTGGCAGGTCTAAGCACCATGGGCGATGCACCTTTAAATCTGCCAGTCCAATCTGTGGTGTAACTAGTGGTTAAAGCCTCTTCTTGCAAAGCGTGATTAGTTCCAACAATCCTTTGGAATTCTTGAATCACTGTCGTGTCGAGCATCGCAATCAGATCAACCTTTCGGCCATAAATCACGCTGCTTGAACACATCAAGAAGGGTTGCTGGCATATCAGTCATGATTCCGTCGACGCCGAGATCCAAGAGCCAGTTCATTTCGTCGACTTCGTCAATCGTCCAGACATGGACAGCTATGCCAAGTGAATGCATACGAGAAATGAAACGCTTGTCGACGATCGGTATAGGTCCTTGGCGAATGGGTACCTGCGCGGCGCGGGCCCGGAAGCTCGTTTTCGGAAAGCCCCAAGAAGAAAAACGCGCGACCGCTACTTCAATCGGACCCATGCTTAGGCATATCTCTTGTCCGAATTCTTCGTGAAACTTTCTCAACCGTGAATCGGAAAAGGCGCCAACGCAGACTCTGTCGAGTGCTTGCAGCTGCTTCAACTCTCGAATTAGCGGTTGCACCGCGCTGTTGGATTTGGGGTCAATGTTGACCTTCAGATTCGGAAAACTCTGCATGAGTTCCGCAAACCGGGGTATTGGCTCTCTGCCGTCGACTAAGGCCTTTTGGACGTCGCTCCAGGCCAGTTCAGAGATTTTGCCGACCTGATCGGTCACACGGTCCAATTGGTTGTCGTGGAAGGCGACGAGAACACCATCAGCAGTCGCATGTACGTCCGTCTCCACATATTGAAACCCGAGATCAACTGCGCCTTGGAACGCCGGCATCGTGTTTTCCGGCCAAGTACCAGCCCCACCGCGGTGTGCGATTGGCACTGGAGAGCTTGTGTCCAGATAAGGATGAGGGATAGGCATCGTTTGTGGTCTCTCGGTTCACCGTCAACGTTGCTCGCCAAGCTACTCTCCGGACATAGTGACTTCCTCGCCGTACCCCGATTTGGGCCGTTTTAGAGAGCTCCTATCAAAACCTCACGTACCCCTAGACCTAGGGGCATTGACTCTTAGTAGCCATTGCCAGGGTCAGACCTTCACTTTTGATGAAGAGTTAGCAAAACTGAACGATTTAGCTGAGCAAGTCTCGACAAGAACTTTGGAGGGAGTTGTCGAGTGCCTATTCGGCGACCTCGGCTTCGCAGGAGACGAGTTGGAGTACTTCGCTCCCAGGAATAGCTACATCGATCAGGTCATCCAGAGCAGACGCGGAATTCCGATATCACTCGGAGTCTTAGTCATTGAGATTGCCCGTCGGTGCTCGATCCAAGTGCTTGGCGTTGGTATGCCCGGCCACTTCCTCCTTCGGGATCACGAGGACCCCAACAACTTCGTGAACCCGTTTGAAGGAAAGATGATCAGCCGTTACGAGGCCCAAGAGCTATTCGTTCGACTACACCCATCGGCAGAATTCAAGGAAGAGTATTTAGACCAGGTCACCAATCAATCAATTTTGTCCCGAATGTTAAATAACCTGAGAATGATCCATCTCAAGAGCAGATCGACAAAAGATCTCATTCCCGTCCTTGAATTAGCACTGTGTTTCGGGAGTCCTTCTATAGCCGAAGCCCAACAGCTAGCTTCAGCCCTAGAGGCTGTCGGCAGAACTGATGAAGCGGCTCGCCACATGGACGAACTAGCTGAGAGAAGCGACCAACGCGACACAAACGAAATAAGAGCATTAGCAACACGATTGTGGAGTCGTCTGAACTGAGTCCCTTGTGTTGCCGGTAGCCATCACAGAGTCAGCAGTAAGCGCAGTCGGATGGATGTTCCAGCTCTCTTCAGAGCAATTTCGCATTATCTAACACGACGATGCAAACTGTAGGCCTGATCGCGTGAACCTCTGGAGCAAATGTGGACTCTGCTAAGGAAGAAAAACACCTCGACTCGCTAGTGCAACGGCTACTCCGGGAACACGACCCTGCTGGATCAAGGGTTGATTTTTTGGGAGCGCAGTACGACCTCGGCCTCGCTTGGATTCATTTCGACGAAGAATTCGGAGGTTTAGGTATGGCGCCGAAGCTTCAAGGGCACGTAAACGCCCAGCTCGTTGAAGCAGGCGCCCCTATGTGCTGGCCACGAAACCCCATCGGATACGGCATGTGTGGACCGACTGTGTATACCCATGGAAGCGAAAATCAGAAGCAACGATATTTACGGCCGCTATTTAGTACCGAAGAGATTTGGTGCCAGCTTTTCTCCGAACCATCAGCCGGAAGCGACGTGGCTGGTTTAACAAGTCACGCCGTCAAAGATGGAGAGGAATGGATTGTCAATGGACAGAAAGTTTGGACCACCCTTGCTCACGTATCCCGTTGGGGTTGCCTCGTTACGAGGACCGACCCCGAAGCACCGAAACACAAAGGTTTGTCCTACTTCGTCGTCGATATGGATCAGCCCGGAGTAGAGGTTCGCCCTCTGCGTCAGATGACAGGAGACGCTGAATTCAACGAAGTCTATTTTACAGACGCCCGGATACCGGATTCGGAAAGATTGGGAGAACCAGGAGATGGATGGCGGGTTGCATTGACGACTTTGATGAACGAACGAGTCGCCATAGGAGGCGGACAGGCTCCTCGTGGATCGGGGCCAATCAGCGATTCGGTGCGTCTGTGGGCAGAAATGGATGAAACCAGGAAGACTGAATCTCTAAGAGACCGCCTCATGACGCTGTGGACCAAGTCCGAAGTTGCTCGACTGACGAACATTAGAGCGAGCCAAAACAGAGCAAAGGGAGTCCCGGGCCCCGAAGGCTCGACAGGAAAACTCGCTTTTGCTGAAAACAACCAGGACATTCATGAGTTCAATGTCGAGCTCTTGGGGGCTCAAGGAATGTTGTATGACACTTACTCGATTGAACGTTCAGGGAACGCCATGGGCCTAGCCAGCACCCAACAGCAGTTCTTGCGTTCAAGGGCGAACTCGATTGAGGGCGGAACGTCCGAAGTAATGCGAAATATTTTAGGTGAACGAGTATTGGGTCTCCCTGGCGACGTAAGAACCGACAAAGAATTGCCATTTTCAGAAGTTCCAAACAATTAATTTCGGCACCGTTGTCAGCGCACCATCAAATGCGGCTGATTACGGAAGTGCGCCGTCTCGTTAATCGATTTCACGCTCCTATGCCCGGCTTCTGAAGCCAAGACTCGAGTCACCGACGTGTAATCAACATCGAATTTCATAAAACCCTGAATATCAAAATCAAGGCACCGTGCTAGATAGGCATTGATCACGCCGCCATGGCACACGACAACGACACGCTGACCGCTGTGGACCCGGACGATTGCTTCAACTTGGGTCACTGTGGTGGTGTACCAACTTGAAAGCGTTTCTGGCGAACTGCTCATCGCACCAGACGCCATGCGTTCCCATGCTTTACGGTTGATCTCTTTTAGGACTTCCATCGGAACGTACGAACTGGAGTCCCTATCAAACTCACTGATGTCGTCACGGACGCTGGCCGTAAGCCCCAAAGCCTTCTCAATAGGCTGACAGGTCTCACGAGCGCGACGCATGGGGCTCGTATAGATGTGGTCGATTGACTCTTCACTCAACCACGAGGCAACAGCCAAAGCTTGGTCTCGTCCGATTTCTGCAAGTGGGGGATCGGCAGGAGTGCCATCTGAGTTTTGAATCTGCTCTGGTCTGCCGTGACGAACGAATATCAATTCCATCGAGGTCGACCATAGAGCTTTAGGGGACTCAGCCGCCACTTCGGTCTTATTGACGATCCGATGAACAGTACGAATTCTTTCTGGCCTTTTCGTGATGTCTCGGTACCGTGGAGGTAATGGCACGACGCACGAAAATTATCGCGACTATCGGTCCAGCCTCTGAGGATGAGTCAACTCTTCGCGGGATGATCGAAGCCGGAATGGATGTCGCCCGTATTGGTTTGGCGCACGGCACTCTCGACGAGCAGGTAAACAAATTTCACATGGTTCGGCACGTGGCATCGGACCTAGGGAAACACGTCGGGATTGTGGTGGATTTACCGGGGCCGAAAGTTCGTTGCGCACCTTTCAAGGAGGGGGGCGTCGAACTTATCGACGACACTCAGATATCTCTCGGGGTTGAAGGCTTAGAGAGTTGCAGCGACTTTATAAGCGTCGACTATCCGAACTTGTTGCAAGATATCCAACTCGGAGACAGCCTCTCATTTGGCGATGGCCAAGTCGTGGTCAGCGTAGAAGAGCGTGAGGGTGACCGCCTCAAGGCTCGTGTGGTTCATGGCGGACGACTTGAGGGGCGACCTGGTATTCATATTCCGTCGGACCGCCTGAGGCTTAGTTCTCCGACTGACCATGATTTAACTCTGTTGGATACCTTTGTTGAACTAGGGACTGACATGGTGGCTCTGTCCTTTGTGCGTTCAGCACACGACATCAGACGGTTGGGTGTCGAGCCAGCTCCGCGTGGGCCGATGGTTATCGCAAAAATCGAAACAAAAGCTGCAGTTTCGAACCTTGAGGGCATTATTGAGGCATCGGGGGCAGTGATGGTGGCGCGAGGAGATTTGGGGTCAGAGGAAGATATCGAAGAGTTACCTCACCTACAAAAACACATCATCCAAGAATGTATTGCTCTTGGCCGACCAGCGATCACTGCGACTCAGATGCTTGAGTCGATGGTCTCAGCCCCTACACCTACTCGCGCTGAGGCTTCAGATATAGCAAACGCAGTGTTCGACGGAACATCGGCTGTCATGCTGAGCGGAGAGACGGCGATCGGACGGGACCCTATTAACGCAGTTCGAACGATGGCCAGGATAACTGCGCGGGCTGATGAGAAATTTAGTTACGAGAGTTGGTCGGAGCACATCCAGGCGATCCGTAGAGGATCGAAATCCGATGCTGCCTATCTGCGTGTGACAGATGCCCTCACAATGGCTGCGGCGCGAACGGCAACTGACACCGATGCGGAGGCAATCATTTGTTTGAGTCGGTCAGGTTTCACTGTGCGAAGTGTTGCCCGATTTAGGCCGACAGTCCCACTTTTTGGAATGACTTTCGATGATCGCACCGCTAATCAGCTTTCGCTGTCATGGGGGACACGGCCACTGATTTTCAACGAACAAGCGACTCCAGCGGCAACAGCTGAAGAAGCTGTGGCGACGGCTGCTCGGGTAGGTGTGGTTCGTAGCGGTGACACCGTTGTGGTTGTGTCGGGTTCAAGTGCTGCTACCCACGCAACGGACACTCTTAGGGTGTTGCGAGTTCCCTGAACAGTGCCAGGCTTTCAAGAAAAGATTCAAGGGTTGACGGTTTACCGGAGTCGATCGACGGACTCGTCATTACGGGTTGTGTTAATTCATGGCGCAGTGGATAGGGCCGCCGGATTGATCAGAGTTTCTCGAAAGATTAGTAATGCTGAAGTAATTCGTTACGACCGACGCGGATATGGGCGCTCCGACTCTGTGGGCAGTGCATGCACCTTCGAGCAACATGTTGATGATCTGGAGCTGATAATAGGAGACCGCCCAACCGTACTTTTCGGTCACAGCTATGGAGGCAGCATCGCTTTGGGCGCTGTCAGCCGTGGTAACCCCTTCGTCCGTGCCGCAGTGTCATATGAAGCTCCACGGACCTGGGAAACCTGGTGGCCGCCGCCGCCGGATAGCAGTATCGACCCGGCCGATGCTGCGGAACATTTTGTTAGACGCATGATCGGTGAGGATCGTTGGGGAACTTTGCCGGCTAACAGTCGTTCAAAACTTCGAGGTCAGGGGGTCCTCATGGTTCATGAGTTGAACACCCAAACAAAGCAGCGTTATTCGATTGCAGATGCCCAGATTCCGCTGATCTTTGCGGTGGGTGATTCGTCCGGAGACCATGCGCAAAAAGCCGCCGAGAGTTTCGGAGACGAGGCAAGTAGTGGGCGAGTGGTTCGCCTGCAAGGTGCCAAGCATGATGCTCCGATGTCTCATCCCGAACAGGTAGCCGATCTCATAAAAGCCGCTGTTCAGCAGATCTCCGAACCGCTGTGAAGTACGAATAGTAGAGTCAACTTATGCCTGAGACGCCAATTAACCTAACAACGGGTGGTCTGCCTGAGACTGTCATTCCCAGCTATGAACCGGGTGCTGTCTCAGCTTTAAGAGACGCCCTGGCGGCCGTTCCTTCTGAACGAAAAGGCATGGTTGCAGCGGTCGCTGCTCAATGGCCTCGCTTTTTGGACCCGTGGGCCGCCTTAGGGAATCTGAGTGATGATCCGATAGAGGCCTACGCATATTTCAGAGTCGGTTACCACCGAGGGCTCGACACGTTGCGGGCATCTGGATGGCGCGGTAGTGGCTATGTCAGGTGGACGCACGAGACCAACCATGGGTTTCTGGGGTCGCTGCTGGGTCTGCACCGCTCAGCGTTGACAATTGGAGAACTTGATGAGGCCGAACGCTGCGCTCAATTCCTAATGCAGCTCGATCCCTCAGGAGTACCAGAGGCGGAATGACAGCCACAGGGGCAATTCTTTGCGGTGGCAGATCTACACGCATGGGGCAAGACAAGGCGTCACTGCGGTTGTCTGGACGCCCGATGGTTGACTGGGTTGCTGGTTCGATGAGAGAGGCAGGGGTTGAGTCAATATTTGCATTAGGAGGCGACTCCTCTATCGCCTTGCCGATAATCCCAGATGAGCTGGAACAGCAAGGTCCCTTGCACGTTTTGGTAAATGCTGTCGAGCAGTTGGGAGACATATTGGTATGTCCGTGCGACGTCCCTCTTGTCTCGGCCCGGTTGTTTCGTTCTCTATTGGCTGCTGGTGCGGAATCCAAAGAACCGGTAGCCCTCGCTGAGAGCGACCGGTTACAACCCCTGATTGGCCTCTACAAGAAATCCTCGGCGGGACTACTACGGTCTGGATTCGATAGGGGGGAGCGCGGTCCAAAGATGGTGTTAAAGGAGGACGACTTCGTAGCGGTTCGGGCTACCTCCGAAGAGACCCAGAACATAAATACTCCGGAACAATTCGATGCTTTAATAGTCGCACTTTCCTCTAGTAAGACTTGAAGCTAGAGGTATCCTCTGAACGAGAGGTCCACAGATGAGCGTTCCCGAAGTTTCAGTTGACGAGCTAGCAGGCCAGATTGCGAATGGGGCTGCAGTGGTAGACGTTAGGGAACAGTTCGAATGGGATGAAGGTTACGTTGGGGGCAGTCGGCTCATACCTTTGGGTGAGGTCGTTGATCGCGTGAGTGAAATCCCCAGCGACACCCCCGTCTACGTTATTTGCCGAAGTGGAGTTAGAAGTGCTGAAGCATGTGAGTATCTCCGCGCTCAGGGCATCGACGCGTTCAATGTCACTGGCGGAGTCCTCGCTTGGCTTGCTTCAGAACGCACCATTGAGTGCGAAACTAGGTGACTCGCTGGCGCCGATTAACGGCAACCGTCGAATCAGGTGGTGCTGTTGCTGAAGAAAACGAAGACGTTGCCTACTTTTGGGTAGAGACGCAAGAGTCTTTGGCTGAAGTTCTTGTGAAAGCACTCAAAGCTAGCCGCGTAGCCCTTGATACAGAATTCCATCGGGAGCGGACATATTGGCCGAAGGTGGCGTTGCTCCAGCTGAAGATCAACGACGAAATCTTTCTGATAGATCCATTAGCAGTTGATTTGGCGCCCTTAGCTGAAGTTTTAAATAGTGATGTGGTTTTTGTCATGCACGCCGCCTCGCAAGACATCGAAGTACTGGAGCGTGCGTGCGGCGTCGGACCCCGACATTTATTCGATACGCAGGTGGCAGCAGGGTTCACCGGGATGAGTACACCATCCCTGTCGGCTCTAGTGGAAAGATACGTAGGACTACGGTTACCCAAAGGTGATCGATTAACCGATTGGTTTGAACGTCCACTTCGAAAGAATCAGCAGGATTACGCGGCAAATGATGTTAAGTACCTCTTCGAGATACATGATCGGCTCGTATCTGACCTCAAAGAGGCGGGGCGCTTAGATTGGGCGCTAATTGAATGTGAGTTAGTCCACCAACGATCCAAGCCCAATCTCTCGCCAGAACTTGCATGGACGCGAATCAAGGAGGCTCGGCATTTGCGGGGAAAGCCACGCTGCGTTGCATCGGTCTTAGCCCAATGGAGAGAAGTTACGGCTCAACGAAAAGATGTTCCCATTCGATTCGTCCTGTCTGACTTAGCGTTGGTTGGGATAGCGCAACGTGCCCCGAGGACCATCAACGAACTAAAGGCCATTCGTGGACTTGATGGACGTTCTTTGAAAGAACCAGCCGGACAAGAGATTCTAAGTTTGGTGTCCGACGGAATGCGAATGCCGGCCGACGAAGTGGCGACTTTAGATATTGACGACGGTCCACAACTGGGCAACGAGATGAGGGCCGCTGTGACACTGGTGTCGGCCTGGATTTCACAAGTTGCAAAGGATGAGGCCCTTGATCCTGCATTGTTAGCTACCAGGTCCGATATCAATGATCTGCTGCGAGGGGCTAAAAACCCTCGTCTAGCTACCGGTTGGAGGTCCGAGCTCGTTGGGGCCAGGATCGAGGATTTAGTTGAGGGGCGCGCCTCTTTGGCGTTCGATAGCAGCGGAGGTTTGGTTCTCGAACCCCGTTCGGCCTTCGTCGGGGAAAATAAAGCGAATTTCGATGGGTAACGACCCAATTTTTGGGCAGAATATCTGCTAGAAAAGAGGTGATTCCTGTGCGTTGTTTCACTTTGTGGTCAGCAGGGAGTCGCGAGTAGACGGTTTGGAGACGAGGAGCCATCCGTGAAGAAGGGTCGTCATCGCCGGTACGAAGAGGCGCGTAAATTCCAGAGAGAAAATGCAGCTGCATTTTCAGTTGAAGATTTTGAATTCGATGAACCGGACTTGTTCTCGAAGGAGGAAGAAGACGCGCCCGACGATCAATACGGTGACCTAGCCGACAAGTACGATGACGACTATTCGGACCTTGCGGACAAGTACGCAGACTTTGATGACAACGAAGATGAAAAGACCTAGTGGTCTGAGACTAGGTGCGTCTCACCGCCGGGTGGGGAAGCAAAATAGAGTCTGCGTTTCGCCGGTCTAGTTCGGCTCGCAGCCACCCATATACCGTCGTGCCGCAAATTGCTACCAGCTCATCTTCCATCTGCTCGTATACCGGTGTCGCCCCTACGTGCGCTTGCGAATCGGAAGTGCACCACCACCAAATGTCAGTTTCTTCTCCACCCCAATCACGCTTTTCCCACTCGCGTACCATTGTGTATATGTGTCCAGTTACCGTTTCGTGATCTTCCCGGCGAACAGGGGCCTGCCAACAGATTTCCGGTTTGCGGTCCATCGGTTTCGTTCCCGTTGAGAGAGCTAAGTGATGAAATGCACAACCGGCGCCATTCGGGTGGTCAGGCCGATTCTGGAAGATGCAAGCCCCGTCAACCACCCGAGTTCTCCACCATCCCTCATCGTCTTGCCATAAGGATCCACCGAGGCCCCCTGCGGCGTCCTGATATTGCCAGAGTTCTGGAGTGAGCTGTTTGGTCTGTGCTTCAACGTGTTTTAAGTCCTGATCATCTGAAATGTACGCCCCATGAGTGCAACAGCCGAGTTCTTCTTCGGGAGCTGGTTCCGATGCAACTCCCGGACAGCCTGCTCCGTAGATGCAGGTCCAGGCGCTTGCCAAGAAGGTTATGTCGAAGAGCCAAGTCCGGTGTTCACTTGGATCTTCGAAAGATAACCATTCTCGATCTGGATTAGATGACGCTAAGGGCTTCGCCACACCTCCATCCTACGATACGTTCGTCATCGTGCAGATATCTCCTCATGCGAACCTTCTTGATGATTTACGGTCAGTATTAGGTGACCGAGCTCGGGATGGTGATTTCGAGTTAGGCCTATACGGCAAGGATGGATCGGTCCTGCAAGGTCAAGCATCAATCGTTTGTTTACCCGTCGACACAGAAGAAGTCCGCCAGATCGTGGAGATCTGCCGGCATCACGACAGACCATTCTTAGCTAGAGGTTCAGGCACCGGTCTGGCAGGTGGTGCAGTGCCAGTAGGTGATCCGGTGATAATTGCTACGGCGAAGATGAACCAGATCATCGAGGTTGATCTTGAGAACCGTATTGCGTGGGTTGAACCAGGCGTTCTTAATCTAGATTTGACTAA